>Ga0302157_10000132_pt1 | contig 95141 bp, 79 predicted proteins | sample I_Bog_N3_3_FD_193502 | JGI IMG/M metagenome (GOLD analysis project Ga0302157, IMG submission 193502) | Peat permafrost microbial communities from Stordalen Mire near Abisko, Sweden - I_Bog_N3_3 | ecosystem: Environmental > Terrestrial > Soil > Wetlands > Peat | place: Sweden: Abisko, Stordalen... | reverse complement strand
GGAAATTCTGGGCGAGGCGATGAGCGTAATTTTGTCGCGGCCAAGTTTCGCCGCGCTGCCCATGATCAGGCCGAGCATGACTCCTGGATTTTGTTCGACCGGAGCCGATGCCTTGCAGGCTTCAACCATCTCTTTCGTGCAGCTGAGGAACTTTCCGGTATCGAGGCCCATGGCCGCGGCGGGAATCATGCCGAAGTTTGAGAGGGCCGAGTAGCGTCCGCCAATGGACGGCAGTCCATAGAAAATGCGGCGGAAGCCGTCGCGTTCGGCGACCTTCTGCATGTTCGAGCCCGGATCGGTAATCGCGATAAAGCGGCTGCCTGCTTTTTCCGCTCCGATGGTCTGCTGCACGCGTTCGAAGAAATACTGCTTGTAGATATTCGGTTCGAGCGTGCTGCCGGATTTGCTGGAGACGATGAAGAGGGTTTTGGCGAGGTCGATTTTCTTTTCGACGCTGCGGATTTGCGCCGGGTCGGTCGAGTCGAGGATGTGCAGGCGCGGAAAACCGGCGATCTGCGGGTAGGTCAGCGAGAGCACTTCGGGACAGAGGCTGGATCCTCCCATGCCGAGCAGGAGAATGTCGGAGAATGCGCCGCCTTGTACTTCATCGGCGAAAGCTTTCAATTTGGCCGCGTGGGAAAGTTGCTCGTCGGTGATGCCGAGCCATCCCAGCCAACTGGCTTCGTCGTCACCCGTCCAGAGCGAGGCGTCACCCTGCCAGAGCCGTCTTACTTTTCCCGAGGCGCGCCAGTCGTCAAGGTTTTTTTTTACGGCGGCGTCAAGATCGGCGGGAAGGGAAGCATTTTGCGCGTTTGTCTGCGATGTGGTCGTTCGCTTTGTGTTCTTCTCGACTGCGGCCAGCAGCGTGTCGAAGGCGTCAGCGAATAGCTTCACGCCGTCGGCGGTCAGCTTGTCGGTCACATCTTTCATGACAATGCCGACCGCAGCGAGATCGGCCATCGTTTTGCGGGCGGCGTCGAGGTCTTCGGTCAGACTCTGGCGAGGCTTGCCGTGATCGCGGAAGGCATCGAGGGTTGCCGGAGGAACGGTGTTGACGGTGTCGGGCCCAATCAATTCCTCGATGTAAATCACGTCGCGATAATTCGGATTCTTGGTGCTGGTGCTCGCCCAGAGCACGCGCTGGGTCTGCGCTCCCTTGGCGGCAAGCGCCTTCCAGCGCGGAGAGGAAAAGATTCGTCCATAGGCTTCGTAGGTCAGCTTGCCGTTGGCGATCGCGACCTTTCCGAGGATCCCTTGCAACTTTGCTTTGCGGGCGGCGTCGGTTTCGGCTTTAAGTTTTTCTCCGACGAGCGAATCGACCAGCGAATCGATGCGGCTGATGAAGAAGCTCGCCACGCTCGCCAGTTTGCTTACGTCGCCGCCGGTCGCGGCGAACTTCTCCACGCCGTCAATAAATGCGGCCGCAACTTCCTCGTAGACCGCCTGTGCGAACAGTAGCGTGACGTTGACGTTGATGCCTTCGCTGAGCAGTTGGCGGATGGCCGGTATGCCTTCGGATGTACCTGGCACTTTGATCATGACGTTGGCGTGGGCCACGGTCTTCCACAGGCGGCGCGCCTCGTCGATGGTGCCCTTTGTGTCGCGCGCGAGGTACGGAGAGACCTCGAGGCTCACATAGCCGTCTCGCTTCTTCGTGCTTTGGTAGACGGGCGCGAGCAGGTCGGCGGCATCCTGAATATCGCGGATGGCCAGCAATTCATACCGGCCCTTGGCGTCGAGATCGGAGCGGCCGGCGAGCGAGTCGAGAAAATCCTGATACTGGGTTGAGCCGGCGATGGCCTTCTCGAAAATCGCGGGATTCGAAGTCATCCCGCGCAGGCCGTCTTCGGTGATCAGGCGCTGCAGTTCGCCGCCCTGCAGCAGGTCGCGGCGGATGTAGTCGAGCCAAATCGACTGGCCGAAGGTCTGAAGCTGGATGAGTGGATTGGCGGCTTTTGCGTTTTCGAGAGTACCGACTGGATTCATAAAAATCTCCTGACTCTGTCAGCGGAATGATCGCCTGACGTGAATTGCCGATGTTGATGAGCTGCTACGACCAAGCGATCCGGTATTACTTGCCGATCACCTCGTGCGCTGCCTGTAAGATGGCGTCCGAGGTGAAGCCGAACTTCTTCTGCAAGTCCTTCAGCGGCGCGGACGCTCCGAAAGTGCGCATGCCTATGATTCGTCCTTTGGTTCCGGTGTATTGCGCCCAGCCGAAAATCGATGCCTGTTCGACCGCGACTCGCGCGGTGACGTCGGGCGGAAACACTTGATCGCGATAACTCCGGTCCTGACGCTCGAACAACTCCCACGATGGCATGCTGACGACCCGCGCCCGAACGCCTTCGGCCTTTAGTTTTTCGTAAGCGTCGATGCAGAGGTAGACCTCGCTGCCGGTAGCCATCAAAATCACCTGTGGTTTGCCGCCATCGGCGTCGGCGAGGATGTACGCGCCGCGAGCCACGCCGGCGGCGGAAGCGTATTTCGACCGATCAAAGGTGGGCAGCGCTTGCCGCGTCAGCGCGAGCGCCACCGGTTCTTTCCGAAGATGCATGATGATCTTCCACGCTTCGACGACTTCATTCGCGTCGGCGGGACGCAGCGTAATGAGACCAGGAATCGCGCGCAGCGTGATCAATTGCTCGATGGGTTGGTGCGTCGGTCCGTCTTCGCCGACGCCGATGGAGTCGTGGGTGAAGATCCAAAGCGACGGAATTTCCATGACCGCCGAAAGGCGGATGGGCATCTTCATGTAGTCGCTGAAGATCAGGAAGGTCGAACCGTAGGCGCGGAGTTTTGACAGCACCATGCCGTTGACGATGGCGCCCATCGCGTGCTCGCGAATGCCGAAGTGAAAATTACGCGCGTTGTAATTGCCTGGCTCGAAATCGCCCGCTCCGTCGAAAGTGAGCCGCGTCTTCGTGGATGGATACAAATCCGCCGAGCCGCCCATGAGCCAGGGTTCATTCTTGGCGATTGCGTTGAGTACTTTGCCGGACGAGTCGCGGGTCGCCAGTCCCTTGGCATCGGGTGCAAACGTGGGCAGATCCTTATCCCAACCGGCGGACGGCTGAAGATGATTCATGCGTTCGAACTGCGCCGCCAAGTCGGGATATTGCGCGCTGTACTTAGCGAACAGCGTGTTCCACTGTCCGCTCAATTGCTTCCCGCGCTTGCCCAGCACGTCGCGGAAGTTTTCGCGCACGCCGTCGGGGACGAGAAACTTGGCATCCTCCGGCCAGCCGTAGGCGCGCTTGGTCAGCTTCACTTCTTCTTCGCCGAGCGGTTCGCCGTGGGCTTCCTTGGTATCCTGGCGGTGGGGCGAGCCGTAGCCGATGTGGCTGTCTACAACGATCAGCTTCGGACGATCTTGGATACCGAGCGCGTGGTTGTAAGCACGGGCCAGCGCTGCCAGATCGTTGGCATCGTGGACGTGCTGGACGTCCCAGCCATAGGCGGCGAAGCGCGCGGGCACATTTTCGTCGTATGCGAGATTGGTGTTGCCCTCGATGGTGATGTGGTTGTTGTCGTAAATCCAGCACAGGTTCGAAAGCCTCAGATGTCCGGCGACCGACGCGGCTTCCGAGGAAATTCCTTCCATCATGTCGCCGTCGCCGCAAATTGCCCAGATGTTGTAGTTGAATAGCTCAAATCCGGGACGGTTGAAATGCGCCGCCAGCCAGCGTTCGGCAATCGCCATGCCCACACTGTTGGCGACGCCCTGGCCGAGCGGTCCGGTGGTCGTCTCAACGCCGGTGGTGACGCCGTATTCCGGGTGCCCTGGCGTTTTGCTGCCTAGTTGGCGGAAATTCTTAATCTCATCGAGCGACACGGCGGGAGTCGAAAGAACTTTGCCGTCAGCAGCGACGTCGCGCACTCCCGCCAGATGCAACAGGGAATAGAGCAGCATGGACGCGTGTCCGTTGGAGAGCACGAAACGGTCGCGGTTCGGCCAAAGGGGATCTTCGGGGTCGTAGCGCAGAAACTGCTGCCACAGGCAGTAGGCGACCGGAGCCAGCCCCATCGGTGCGCCGGGATGGCCCGAATTTGCCTTCTGCACTGCGTCGATCGAGAGCGTGCGAATGGTGTTGATACACAACTGATCGAGCTGCGTACCGGTGGTAGCGACGGACTGGTCACTCACGGCCATCAATTTTCTCCTCGCAAATCCGCTTACACTCCCAAGTTAGATGAAATCAACGCGAATTCGATACAACGAAGCCGACTGCCCCCAAGTTTACATCGTCATCGAGAAGCCAGACGGGCACGAGAGGACTAGGTTGCGATTTTACACCGGGAGGAATTTAGCTAGATGACTCAGATTGCACAGGAGGAGAAGAATATCTTAGGTTAGATAAAGCTTATCCTGGCTGACTCGGTGCTGCAGGGTGGATGCCAACTGATCCACGTCGCCCGCTGAAAGGCTGACCAGTCCGGGGTCGAAGACGGGGATGTGGTTGGATCCGATGGCGTCCCGCCGCACCTGGATGAGCAATGCTTGGAGCGCCTGAGCGTCGTATTTTTGCGGGCTCATGCGGATCAATTCCTGTAGCGCGACACCGACCGACATGCGTTCTCGGTAGGGACGTTCGCTGGTCATGGCATCGAAGGTTTCGGCCAGAGCCACGATACGCACCGCTTGCGGGATTTCGTCACCATGCAAGCCGTCGGGGTATCCCGACCCGTCAGCGCGTTCGTGGTGCCAACGAACGATCTCCGGAATTTGCCGCCAGGGGAACTGCACCTGGCTGACGATCTGATGCCCAATGACCGTGTGGTCCTGCATCGCGCGGGATTCGTCCGCATCCAGTTGCGAAGGCTTTCCGAAAAGACGCTTGTCGATGGCCACCATGCCGATATCGTGCAGATAGGCCGCCGAGCGCAACGAGGCAACGTCGGCGGCATCCATGCCGATGGCCTCGCCGATGGCCTGGGCATAGCGGCCGACGCGCAGCGAGTGTCCCTGAATGTTGACGTGTTTCACGTCAATGGCAATGGCGAACGCTTCGAGCGCATTGTCGTAGAACCCATGCAGCGAGGCCAATAGCCTTACATTTTCGGAAACTCGCTGAGTCAGGGTCTGGCTGAGGGTGTGATTCTGGATGGCCAGCGCCACGTAGTGGCTGAGCATTTGAAAGGCATCGAGCGCATCCTCTTCGTACAGCGCATCGCCGGGACGGCGTCCCAGGGCGATGACGCCAACGAGCTTGCCGCGGACCTTCAGCGGGCAAATACACTTGAAAAGTTCGGGAGCGACGTTGCCGTTCGAGCTCAGGAAGGCATCGTAGGTGGAACTGTTGAGCGGCACCGGTCCGCCGGCCGCAGTCAAGGAGTGCACGTGGCGGGGAAGCAGGGGCATCAACGACGGTTCCGGCAACAGCGCGAAACCCTGGGCATCGACCGAGGTCAGGAAAGACGGACGTTCGCTGAACGAGAAGAGCACGCCCTCCCGTGCGCCAGCCGCTTCCATCACGGCCGTCAGCATCGTGCGAGCGGTTTGGCGGAAGTCGCGGTCCGCAGTAAGTTCGGGCCCCAATTCCGTCACCGCTTCGAACGTCTTAAGAAATCTTTTAAGATTGGTTCCGTGCAATGCCCCTTGCGGAGGTAGATGCGAGAAACCAGAGCGCTATCAGGGTAGCATCGCGCCCGAAGAGGAATTGTTGGTTAGTTTGGTGCGACGGAAAATCGCGTGCGGCCCGGTGTTGCTTACTTCAACTCGTCGCCCATGCCGCCCGCGCCGAGCGGCGATTGGATTTCGTAGGGACCGAGATTGGCGCCAGAGGCGAGAGCCATAGGTGCGCGCAAATACAGCCTGAGCCCGGATGCGGAGGGGTTGTCATACTTTTCTTGACAGCGGCGTATCGTTAGCTCATACTTCGGCCAAATCGCTTGCGCAAAGCGTGATTTGGCTGATTGTTCCTGCAATCGATCGACAGAGAGAGTCCATGTCTGTTCCGGAATCCGACGCGGTAGTCTCCGAAGGAATCATCATCGGTTCTGGTGGTGACGGTTCTGGTTGCGACTCGTTGCAGCAAGTTTCTCCATTCCGTCGATCGGGCACATTGGACGAAGATGCCACCTTGTCTTCCCTCAAGGAGTTGGTCGCGGCCGGCGACCACATTCTGGAGCCAATCCTCGATACCATCGCCGATGCGGCTCGGCTGCTGACCGATGCCTCCGGAGCCGCGCTGGCGATGTGGAAGGACGGGGCGATGGTGTGCCGTGCGCGCAGTGGCGAAACGGCTCCGCCGATCGGCGCAAAGTTGGATGCGGAGACAGGAATCTCAGGAGAGTGTTTGCGTACCGGCGCCATGCAATATTGCACGGATGCCGAGGAAGATCCGCGCGTCGATAAGGAAGCCTGCCGCAGCCGGGGCTTGCGCTCGATTGCCGTCCTGCCGATCGTGGGCGCGATCCAGGGCGCACGCGAGACCAACGGAATTCTCGTGGTTTTTTCCACTCAACCGGCAGCCTTTTCCGAGAGTCATATTGCTATTCTTCAGCAACTAGCATCGCTGGCCGAACGGGCGCGGGCCACCGCCGAACAGGAGGGCGCATCGTCCGCCACGCCGACGCTTCTGACGGCGAATCTCCCGTCCGATCCTGAGCCGGATACTGTTTCTAAGATTGACGAGCGGCAACCCTCGAGTCTGCTGCCGGCGTCGGATCGGATTCGGGACGTGGGCCTCGCGTTCCTGGGAGTTCGGTCGCGGCCGCTAGTCTGGGGCGCCATCGGCGTGGTGACAATCTTATTGCTGGCGTTGGCAATCTGGCTGGGGTGGCGCGGCCCGGATGAGACCGGTCGCAAGGCACGAGGTGTGTTTCCCGGTGCTGGCCGGAAAGCAGCGGTCAATGCTGAATCCGTCCGACCTGGAGGTCCACATGTCCCTGACAACGACCCGGTGTGGACGGCGAATCCGGGCGGCGAATCGTTGATTCTTTCGGTCGGAAAAGGTTCAGCCGACAGTTCCGTGAAGTTGGCTTCACAACGGGAGATGCTTGCAGCCAAGAAGAGCGAGGCCCATCGATCTTCTTTGTCCGACGGCGATGGAGTGAGTATTATCGTCGCGGATCGGGTTCCGGTGAAACAGGCTAGACCGTCGGCTGGTTCCAGTTCCGACGAGACCGCGTCGGCTGAACCGCCTGCGCTGCCCGAAGGCTCGACTTCGCGGCCGGATGTCAGCGAACTGTTATCCGGGCAAACCTCGTTGCCCGGAATTTCAGCGGTGGTGTCGCAGGGAGTATCGGGCGGCAAGGTGGTGCACAGCGTTGCTCCGGTTTATCCCGCGGGAGCCCGACAGTTTCGACTGGAGGGCACGGTCGTTCTGCAAGCCACGGTCATGGAGGACGGAACGGTGGGAAATATCAAAGTCGTCGCTGGCGCGCCTGTTCTTGCCCAATCCGCCGTGGACGCAGTGAAGAACTGGCGGTACGAGCCTTTTCAACTCGACGGAAACCCAGTGAAGAACGCGACCACGATCACCATTGACTTCAAGTTTCCCGGGCCAGGCCATTGAATCATTTCGACATTGAGTTCCAATGACTCAATGAAAAAAATGACTCAATCGCTACACTCCGACCGGGAACGGCTTGGTGTGGGTTTCCGATCCGACTGAGAGTCCGGCGAAACGTCCTTGCAGCAGCGACATCAGCCCCGTGACCCAGTAACCGACTACGAACAACAGCAGGAAAGGGATGGTGAAGTAATTTTCGGTGTCGATGGCGTAAACGATGGTTAGCGTGAAGTAGGTTCCGATCATCAGTTCAATCCACGGAACCCATCCCAAACGTTTGCGGTACTTTGCCCCTAAGACTTTGTCCTTCTTGGAAGCCACGCGGTATTTGGGAGTGCGGGCAAAGGCTGTTTGCTTGCCCACCAGCGCCTCGAGCACGGCAATTGTGTTGGTGATGGTCAGTCCGATTCCCAAAGACATCAGCAGCGGCAGGAAGAGCAGGGCTCGCAGCCAGTGTTTCGGAAACAACTCTTTTTGCGAAACCAGATAGAAGCTGGATATTGAAAACGTGGACGCCATGAACAGGGGCAGGTCGATATAGAGCATCTGGAACCATCCCTGGTAGGAACGAATAATCATGGCGGGCATCAGCAAGACCGAGAGCACGATCATCAGCGGATAGCTGAGGTTGGCTGTCAGGTGATACCAGGCTTCGATTTTCTGGTGGCGCGATGCGTCGCTCTTGAGCACGCGGGGAAGAATTTTCTTCGAAACCTGGATCAAGCCCTTGGCCCAGCGCGCCTGTTGCGTCTTGAAGGCGGTCATCTCTACCGGTAACTCGGCCGGACATTCCACGTCTTGCAGGTAAACGAACTTCCATCCCTTCAGTTGGGCGCGATAGGAGAGATCGGTGTCTTCGGTGAGCGTGTCGTGCTCCCAGCCGCCGGCCTCGTCAATGGCGCAGCGCCGCCACATGCCGGCGGTACCGTTGAAGTTGAAATAGACGCCGCTGCGGGCGCGTCCCGAGTGTTCGAGCACGAAATGACCATCGAGCAGAATGGCCTCGACCTCGGTCAGCAACGAGTAGTGGCGGTTGATGTGGGTCCAACGGGTTTGCACCATGCCGGTCTTGGGATCGGTGAAGTGATGGATGCAGTTCATGAGAAAGTCGGGTGGCGGCACGAAGTCGGCGTCAAAGATGGCGACGAACTCGCCCTTGGCGGTTTTCAAGCCTTCCGCTAAAGCGCCAGCTTTATAGCCCTCGCGGTTGTCGCGGTGGAGATACTGGACGGGATGTCCGAGGGCGGCGTAGCGATCGACCAGGAGGCGCGCAACTTCCACGGTCTCGTCGGTCGAATCGTCGAGCAACTGGATGTCGAGTTTGTCTTTGGGATAGTCGAGGCGGCAGACGGCGTCGAGAAGCCGGTCCACGACATATTGCTCGTTGTAGATCGGCAACTGCACGGTCACTCGCGGCAAGTTGTCGAAGTGAGCTGGCGGTTCGGTGGTCTTGTTCTTCTTGTGCTTGTAATAAAGGTAGACCATCCAGTAACGGTGACCGCCGTAGGCCGCGAGGATGATGAGGACAATGAAATAGGGAATCAGCAGCGCCAGATCGAAGGCATTGACCTGGTAGAGGCCGACGAAAGTCTTATCCAGAAAATGCTGGCGCAGGTAGTGTCCCAATCCTCTGGGGGCAAGCAGGAGGAACGTGGACAGCGAGGAAGTGAGCGTCAAATCCATGAAGTCAGCAGAACCATGAAGCAACGGCGAAGACCGCAGCCTAGGAATTGTACCTGATTGTTGTTTCTCCTACGAAAGTCCGACATACGGGTTGGCCTAACACCCAATTGCGAGAAACAAATTAAGCCGAAGCAGGTTCCTGTTGTGTGGAGCAGTGGATGGAACCGCCACCGCCAGCAAGCGCATCGACGCGCACTTGCACGACCTTGCGATCCGGGAATGCCTGCGAAAGCGTGCGATAGGCCAACTCATCTCCTTCCTGGTCTCCGAATTCTGTTGCGACTACGCCGCCGTTGGCGAGATAGCAATTGATGTAACAATCGCAAAAATCATGATTGCTCATCTGCGCGTGCTTTCGCGGACGATCAAGCTTGACGATTTCAAATTTGCGGCCCCGCGCGTCGGTCTGTTGCTCCAGGACCTCGAGCATTCGGTGCAGCTTGTCATAGTCGCGGTGGCGAGGCTCCGAACTGAGTTCGAACAAAACCACGCCGGGGCGGATAAACTTCACGTAGCCATCGATGTGTCCGTCAGTCCAGAAGTCAGGCTTGGCGTCCGGCAGCCAAACTACTTTCTTCACGCCGAGCCATCCTTGCAGAATCTCGGTTGCGGATTGCTTGCTCATGCCGGGATTGCGATTGGGGTTCAGAATCGAGGTCTCGGTGCAGATCAGCGTTCCGTCGCCATCTACTTCGATCGCTCCACCTTCGGTGACAATCGGCGCGACAAATTTGGGAACTCCGAGGCGCTGCAGAATCTCGCCCGCGAGCTTGGCATCGTTCGCGTGTACCTGTTTGTTTCCCCAGCCGTTGAAATTCCAGGTGGAACCTGCCAACTGGCCATGCGGATTGACAAGAAACGAAGGACCAGTATCTCGCGCCCACAAGTCGTCGTTCATTACTTCAATAAAATCGATGGTGGGACCGCAAAGGCGCTGTGCTTCCGCTTTCTGGTTTGGGCGCACCGCTATGACAACCGGCTCAAATTGCGCAATCGCTCGTGCAATGATGGCGATGTCGCGGCGAACGGCGTCCAGTTGTTTCCCCCAAATGTCGTGCCGGGCGGGCCACGCCATGCGGCATCTCTTGTGCCTGGCTGTTTCCGCTGGCATGTACCAGCCTTGCGCGGCCGGCGACGGCGAAACCTCAGCGGCTTCGATCATTCGAGTCAACGAAGATCCCAGCAGGGCGGCTGCGGACAGCCCCAGAGACGATCGAAGAAAAGCGCGGCGGGAGACGGGTTCCATCATCAATACTTTACTTTTAAGCCGCGACTTTCGCACTGCGCAGCTGCCGGTAAAGACGCAGATAGTCATCCACCATGCGTCGCGCGGTGAAGCGTTCGCGCGCGCGATTGTAGGCGCGGGTTCCGTAGAGACGGGCCATATCGCGATCCGCATCGAGTTGAGCGAGCACTTCGCTCAGGCTATTGGCGTTGTTTCGTTCAAAGTAGAGGGCCGCATCGCCCCAGAATTCGCGATAGACCTCGGTATCGTTGGCCACCAGCGCGCATCGTGAAAACGCAGCTTCGACCGAGGCGAGCCCGGTTGGTTCGTAGCGCGATGTCGCAGCAAAAATGGTCGACTTGCTGTAGAGCGAGCGCAGCTGCGATTCGGTTTGCGCTCCTTTCACCGAAATTTCGTGCTCGCTGGTGGAGACGCGCACATCGGCGCGGATCGGCACCACCGGCGTGGGAATCGGGTTGTCCGCTCCCACGATGCACACGGGCAATCCGTGCTTGTGCTGGGTCAGCAGGGCCACCTGCTTTCCGGAATCCCACAGGCGCCCGATCGCCAGCACCGATTCTTCCTTGGTCACAAAGGGATTGAAGTAGATGGGATTGCGTCCGGGCGGAATGACGTAGCCTTCGAAATCGTCGCCGTAGGCAACGCGCAGCAACTGTCCCATCCAGCGCGACGTAGTGACTACGGCCTCGGAGCGCCGCAGGCCGTCGACGATGGTTTTGCGGTACCACTGGATCCATGCTGAGGTGGCTGGCTCGTGTCCATGAATGCTTAGCCACCAAGTGATTACATCGCCGTGCGCCACGACCAAGCGGGGTGTCGGGACCGGCAGCGCGCCAAAACTTAGTTGATTCAAGTGCAAGAAATCGGGACGCGCATCGCGAACGACATCGCAGAGATAATCCTGAGCGGCGTGGAAATCCTGTTCGCCTTCCTGCATCCAGTCGAGACGAAACGCGGTGGGATGATATTCGAGGCCGTGCAGGCCGTCCATCCAGGCAGTCTGATGGGGAAGAGGAATTTCTCCGAAGCTGACGAGTGTGACTTGGGCGCCCTGGGTCACCAGACCCGAGACCAGTTCGCGCGCGTACGTCCACACTCCGCTGAAGGTGTCAGCCGTTACCAGTACGCGCACAGAACTCCTGGGATGCGAGGGCTGGGAGCTACCCTCTTCCTGCTTGGGTCTAGTTTAGGGGCGAGGGATGCGGCTAGGGAAGGGTTTTCTTGGCCGCACGCGCAATTGGATTCGGATTCTTTGTTGACTGGATCGCGAGAGGTGATAATCGCAGGTCTTTGTGCCCCCGCCCCCCCACGATTTCACGCAAAATATTCAAACCAAAGGACTTAATTGTAAAATATTACAGAATAAGGACTTATCCGCCCGAGAGCATCTGAAAACAAGTTTGGGGCAGTTGCGAGGGCCCGCCTGGTTCGGCGAGCGCACGCATAGCTGCCCCAATTCGATCCTTTATTATCGGCCCGGTTGGATTTTTGCGTCTGTGATGCCCATCACGGATGGTTTGTGATGAAAGAAGTCAAGAGGTTGGGTGGAAGAAGCGGGAACGCCTTCTTCGTCCCATGTTTCGAACTGCCTCAATAGCGGTGGGGATCGAAAACGAGAGCATGCAACCCTGCTTTGGACTTTCCACCATATAATTGTCCTCGGTTTCCTCCGGGCGCAGTTTGTTTCTGAATTTGACAGGTGGGTGGGTGCCAAGATGTCGAATCCGCTCTCGGTTCCGCCGTTGAAACCGCTTCATCCGGATGCTTCACTCAGTCCCGCAAAAACTGACTCAAATGGAACGTCGCACAACTGAGGCTCTGCAAAATTCGCTGTTGCCGGATCAGAAAGACTCCCTGAAAACGAGGCCGGATGGAACTATACTCGACGGACATCATCGAATTTATATTCTTCGTAAGCGGGGCATTGATGTGGATGCCCTGCCGCGCGAGATCATCTCAAAAGGGGATTCTTAGGTAATGGGGACAGAACTCCATTGGGTAGACGGCCCTTGGACCGGGAAGTTGGCCCTGTCCGCGCGCCCTCGCGGCGGTGACTGGCTGGGGGACGAGATGGCCGCTTGGAGAAGGGCTGGAATTGACACCGTATTCTCCTTGTTGACTCCCGAGGAGGAGCAAGATCTCGACCTGAAGCAAGAGGCGCACGAAGCGAATGCGCATGAGATGAAGTTCTTATCGTTGCGAATTCCCGATCGCCAGGTGCCAAATTCCGAGTCCGAGCTATCTGCTGTGTTGGACCGGATCGAGGGTGACCTGTCAGCGGGAAAGAATGTGGTAGTTCACTGCCGGCAAGGAGTCGGCCGCACGGGTTTGGTGGCGGCTTGCCTGCTGGCGACCAAGGGGCGTTCTCCGAAAGCCGCGATCCAAACGATTAGTAGCGCCCGTGGGACAGCAGTTCCAGAGACGGCGGAGCAACGGCGCTGGATCGACCACTACGCCGCAGTTTTTGCCAGCAGCAAATGACTTACGCCCTATAATTACCCTGACTCAATTTCCATGGTGCGTGACGGCTATTTTTATGGTGTTGGATCGCTGCTGGCGGCGGGCGCGATTGCCTGGCTGGGGGGCTGGCCTTATGCGGTTCCGGTGCTGTTGCTGGGAGCGTTCTGTCTGTGGTTTTTTCGCGATCCGGAGCGCGAGATTCCGACGACGGCGGGAGCCGTGGTGTCTCCCGGCGACGGGAAGGTGACCGAGGTTGGCTTGGTGACCATGGACGGGATTTCTCCCGGAACTACTTCCGGGAGTACGCGCTACCGCATCAGCATTTTTCTCAGCGTGTTCAATGTACACGTGAACCGGTCGCCGGTGGCGGGTGTGATTCGCGATGTGCGCTATCAGCGCGGCAAGTTTCTCAACGCCATGGGAGGGAATTCGGCGGAGGAGAACGAGCAGAACATTGTTACCGTGGAAGGCGACGGGCGTGTCGTAGTATTCAAGCAGATCGCCGGTTTGATCGCGCGCCGCATCGTTTTCAATTTCAAGGTTGGAGACCGCGTAGCCCGGGGCCAGCGTGTGGGACTGATCAAGTTTGGCTCGCGCGTGGATGTTCTGGTCGATCCGGACGCGGCAATCCAGGTGAAACTTGGCGACCGGGTTCGGGGAGGAGCGACGGTGCTGGCGGTATTGCCGGTTGCGAAGCCGGTGAAGCAGCCGGTTCCCGCCGGCGCAGCCGTGGAGCGGGAGGCCCATTGAACATGGAAGAGATCACGCCGAATCGTCGCGCATCGGACGCTCGCCGCGGAAAATTGCGCAAGGGCATGTACATCCTGCCTTCGCTGTTTACCACCGCCAATATTGCCCTCGGCTTCTATGCCATTCTTGAAACTGTGTATGGCGCTGCGGGCGAAACCTTGCATCTCGACTTCGCCGCCAGAGCCATCGGATTTTCCGTTCTGATTGACGGTCTCGACGGTCGCATCGCGCGCATGACCCGCACGGAAAGCGATTTCGGAAGGGAACTCGACTCCCTCGCCGATGTCATCGCCTTTGGCGTCGCTCCCGCCCTGCTCGCCTGGATCTGGGGCTTCCATCTGCTGCCGATGGTGATTGCTCCCGACCTGCGTCAGAAAATTACGGAACTGGGGTCGGTGGCCTGCTTCGCTTTTCTGATGGCGGGCGCCAGCCGGTTGGCGCGCTTCAACATTGCCAAGAACCCGCAGCCTTCGAATCCGGGACGGCCGGGGAAGAAGTATTTTGTGGGCATGCCGATTCCGGCGGCGGCGGGGGTGATTGCGGCCATGGTCCACTACTCGGGCGGCAAGCCCGTGGTTTCGTGGGTGACGGCGATGAGTTGGCTGATGATGGTGGTGGTGGTCGGCTATCTGATGGTCAGCACCTGGCGGTTCTACAGTTTTAAGGACATTGATTTTCGTTCGCGCCGTCCCTTCCGCCTGATTGTGCTGATTGCCGTGCTGATCGCGTTGATCGCGCGATTTTCAGGTCCGACACTCTTCGCCATTGCGATTCTCTACATGACTTCGGGAGTTCTGTGGAGGCTGCAATGGATTTTCCATCGCAAGACTCCGCCGTCGCCGCCGGTGTATCGGGAGGCATCGCACACGCCATGACTCCACTGTCGAAATCCGCGAGCGCGGCGTCCGATCTGCGGGGCGTGAATGTTTACCGGGTGGCGATCGTGGGCGCGCTGTCGCTCAAGGGCAAGGAGATTGCCGAAGTTCTCCGCGACCGCAATTTCCCCGCCGTTGACATCCGCTTGCTCGATGACGATGAATCTCTCGGTCAACTGGAGGCGGTTGGCGACGAGATGAATTTTATCCAGAGCATCCGCTCGGAGCAGTTTGAGCGCGTGGACTTCGCTTTCTTTGCTTCCGACGCGCGCTCCACGCGCAGTAACTGGAAGGCGGCGCGCGACTTGGGCGATACCATCGTGGATCTCTCGTACGCGCTGGAAGAGGAGGCGGGTGCATCGATCCGCTCGCCCTGGATCGAGCGGCAGACGGGGCAAATCGTCCAGACTGCGGCTCCGGTGTTGCAGCCGGGACCGGTGGTGGCGGCCCATCCGGCAGCTACGGTTCTTGCGATGCTCGCTTTGCGCTGCGAGAAGGCTGCCAAGATTCAGCGCATGGTTGCGACGGTGTTTGAACCGGCATCGGAGAACGGCCAGAAGGGGATGGACGAACTGCACGAGCAGACGGTGAATCTGCTGGCGTTTCAGGAACTGCCGAAGACTGTGTTTGACATCCAGGTGGCCTTCAACCTAGTGGAGCGGTTTGGGCAGAACTCCAATTTGTCGTTGGCGGCGGTGGCGCAGAGGGTCCGGAAGCACTACCGCGAGATTGCGCGCGGAGGACCCGAGCTTGCGCTCCAGGTGCTGCAAGCGCCTGTTTTCCACGGATATGCTTTTTCTGTTTACGTGGAGATGGAGAAGCCAGTCACGGTCGCAGATGTGACGCGGGCTCTGGCGGGAGAGCACGTAGTGGTCAGCAGTAGCCCAGAGGACGCGCCCACCAACGTGAGCGCCGCCGGTCAGGGCGACATTTTGGTCTCGATCAGTGCGGATGCGAATCAGAAGAACGGCGTGTGGCTCTGGGCCACGACGGACAACCTGCGGCTGGCGGCGTTGACTGCCGTGGAATGCGCCGAGACCATGACGGCATCGCGTCCTCGGGGTCAGATTCAATGAAAGTCCGGGTGATCGTACTGGCGGTCGCGGTGGGCGCGGCGGTGACCTTGACTTTGATCGGTTGCGGGTATCACACGGCCAGAAGCGCCTCCGCACTGCCGCAGAATGTTCGCACCGTTGCGATTCCCGGTTTTGTGAGCCACAGCCAGACGTTTCGGGTGGAGCAACTGCTGACCGATGCCGTGGTGCGCGAATTCAATGCTCGGACGCAGTACCATGTGCTGCACGATGCGAAAGACGACGCGGATGCGGTGCTGCGAGCGACGGTGTTGTCGGCGACGGCGGCGCCGCTGGTGTATGACTCCACAACCGGGCGGGCGGTGAGCGCCCTGGTCACGGTGAGCGTGCAGGTGGTGATGACCGACCGGCGGGGGAAGGTACTGTTCGAGAATCCTGCCTATCTTTTTCACGAGCAGTACGAAATCTCGAGCGATCTGCCCAGTTTTTTTCAGGAAGATTCTCCGGCGATCGATCGCGTGTCACGGGATTTCGCGCGTACCCTGGTGGCCAATATCCTGGAGGCCTACTGATGCTGGAGGATGAGTAATGCGCGCTTTCAGCCAGGCCGACCGCTTTTTCTCGGAGCTCGAATCGCGCGAACTAAAGCCGGCGTATGTGCTGGTGGGCGACGAGGCGTTTTTTCGCAAGCGCTGCCGCGACGCCATTCTTGAGCATCTGGTCGCTCCCGAATCGCGCGATTTTGGGTTGTTCGAGTTCGACCTGGCCGAGACTTCGCTGAATGAAGTGCTCGACCGCGCCCGCACGCCCTCGCTGATGGCGCCGTTTCAGGTGTTCTTTGTGCGCGGGGTAAAGACTTTGTTTGGCCGCGGTTCGAGCTCCAATGCTGAAAAGATCGGAGCCATCGAGGCCTACTGCAAGAATCCCAATCCAGACGCGTTGCTGGTGTTTGTTGCCGATCACATCAGCATTCCCGCCGACGCCCGCCGCATGGAGATGACGGACAAGGATCGCTATCAGAAGATCCGCGAAGACCTGGGGCCGTTCTGCGGCATTGTTGAATTGTCGCGCGTGGAGGAAGGGGAAGCCGTCCGCTGGATTGGCGAGTACTGTGTCACCCGCGCCGTCAAGATCGATGCCGACGGCGCGCGCGAACTGGTCGACGCGCTGGGCGGCGACATGATGATGGTGTCGAACGAACTGGAGAAGTTGATTCTCTACGTCGGGGAAAAGAAGAAGATTACGCTGGGCGACGTCGAGACCATGGTGCTGGCGGCGAAACAGCGGTCGTTATATGAACTGACCGATGCGATTTCCTCGAAGGACCGCGCGCGGGCGCTGGAAATTCTGGATGCGCTGCTTTCGTCCGGCGACGGCGAAGAAGCGGCCATTGGACATCTCTATATGCTGGCTAAGACTTTTCGGCAGATGCTGGTGATTCTGGAGCGCAACGTGCGCGACCAGCGCATGCTGTGGGCGGCATTGTGGCAGGGCTTCCGCGTGCCGCCGTTTGCGGCCGACGACATCATCCGGCAGGCGCGACGGTATAAGTCGAAGCGGGAACTGACGCGCGCCATCCGCCTGGTCGCAAAAGCCGATCTGGCGCTGCGCTCGAACCCTCCCGGCAAGCGACTGGTTCTGGAGAAGCTAATTCTGGATCTGGCCACGGAGCCCAAACTCGAAGCCACCGGCGGGTGGATGCAGGAAGAACTGCCGGTGTAGATGGTTTAGTGCGGCGTGGGGGTGACGCCGGAGTTAATGAAAAGGTATACGAAGAGGACGATGAGCAGGATCAGCGTCCCAATGGTTGCAAGCACCCAGGTTCGTTGCAAAAACAGGCTGCGCCGATACCAGGATCGCCGTTTTCGCACATGTTTTCCGCTCTCCGCGTTATTCAAGCTACGGTCGCTCACAGCAGCACTCCTATCGCATCGTTGGGCGCGTGGGCTGCGGAGGGAAGTCCAACTCTGGGTTCAATTTGCCCAATGCCAGCTTTATGCTATCCAAATCCCAGTTTTGCGTCAATGTGAAACAGTTTGCTACCTGAGAACCCCCTACGGTGCGAGATTCTGAGCCAAAGAGCTGAAATCGCACCACTTTGCGGTTCACTTCGACACCTTCGTCTTTCCCTCAACTGGATGATCAGAACGCCGCCAGGCGATTTCCAAATGGGATTTAAACGCCATTCACTGATCCTAACGGCACAGGATGTGGGCTGTTTTTTATGTCCTCTTTATGAATTGTTTACCCGACCTTTACGTGGTTTGGGATGAGATGTGAGGTTCACGATTTCACGAAACAGAGAAAAGCAGCCAGCGTGTAAGCACGACAATCGTCAAATCGAGACAACCGAATGCTGTCATCGAAAGCCGGATCTGGTACCGGAAAGGAAGCAAACTTGAAAATCATGAGAATGCGCTTGCGGCGCACGGTCACACTGTTGGTTCTTCCCATCCTGCTGGTTTTGACGATCGCAGTGGTACTGGCTCCTCGAGGCTTCGCGCAGAGCGGGGCGCAGGCGGATGCTGCCGCGAAGGCCGCGGCCGCGCCCGGTCAAACCTCGTCGGGTCTAGGCTCGCCGGATCAAAGTTCGGCGGATATCGTGAGGGAACTGGAAGCGATGAAGGCCCGCATTGAACAGCTCGAGGCGGAACTGAAGCGTCGCGCGGCGACGGTTGCATCTGCAACGTCAGCGACAGCGGCGGCCGCGCCGGTGACGGCTGCGGCTCCGGTATCCGTGCAAACCGCGAGCGAAACCACGGCGGGCGTGCTTGCGAAACCGGAGAGGATCGCGCCGTTTTCGGATTGGGACTGGACCTGGCTGAACGGCAATCCGCGGAATAAGGATACGGCCTTTGATTCAAAATTCTTCACCCCGGAAATTCGGGCGGATATCACCTACAACTACGATTTCAATAAGCCGGTCGACGACTCGATCGGCGGGTCGAGCGAAATATTTCGCGCCAACGAAATTCAGCTGGAGCAGCTTGGCATTGGCGGCGATTTTCACTACGACAACGTCCGCGCTCGATTCATGACTCAATTTGGCATGTATTCCACGGCGACGGTACGCAATGATCCCAGCTACTCGAAGGGGCAATGGAACGTAAATGATGCGGACCGGTATCTATCGGAAGCATACGGCGGGTATCACATCAATGCGTTGGACGGGATCAATATTGACGCGGGAATTTTCATGTCGTATATCGGGCTGTTCAGCTACTACAACTTCGACAACTGGGCTTATCAGCCTTCGTACGTTTCTTCGAACACGCCCTGGTTTTTCGAAGGTCTGCGGGTGCAGATCTTCCCGACTCCGCACTTGAAGATCGAACCGTGGCTCATCAATGGATGGCAGTCGTATGGTTCCGCCAATTCGAGGAAGGGAGTGGGCGGGCAGATTAAATGGACGCCGAGGCCCTGGGTGAACATTGTTTCCAATAACTATGGTCTGGGCCACGACGACCTGTATATACAGAATCGGGGCCGAATCCACACCGACGACAGCATCGAGATCAAGTATTACGACAAACCGGGACAGTTTCTCGACAAGATGGCATTCACCTTCACCGGCGACATGGGTTGCGAATTTGGCCCGAGCACGGCCACCCTGGCGGGAGTGAGTTGCCACGGCGACAAGAAGGACGCCTTGGCGCAACCGAGCGTCAATTTTCCGCGGGGGGGAGTCGATCCTAAACAGAGCTTTATCGGCTATATGCTGTACGACCGCACGTGGTTCAAGAAGGATCGGTTCGGACTCACGGTCGGCGGCGGCCAGATTAACAATCCCGGACGCTACCTGGTTCTGGTGCCGCCCATCAATGGTGAGACGGCATCTTCGGCGGCGATCAACGCGCCCTATTTTACGGGCAACCCCGGGGATCCTTTCAAGGCCTGGGATAGCTCGATCACATTCGATTACATGCCGAAGCAGTGGATCACGTTCCGCTGGGAGTACGACTACCGCCATGCGAGCGTGCCATATTGGACGGGTCGCGGAGGAATCACGCCACCGGGTTCGGGCGGGGTGCCTTATACCAACAACGGATCTCCGCAATTCTTCGCTTGCAACGACGGGAATTCGTCCATGCAGGGAACGCTTTCCCTGGCGCAAACGGCCTGCGGAGCGCAAGGCAGCAGCGTATGGTTTCCCGATCTACGCAAGGACGAGTCGCTGTTTGACATCGACATTATGGTGAAGTTCTAGAGGTCGTTGAAGCGAATCGGCGCTGGGAGGGACCGGGCCTTCGCCATATTTTGTGAAGGAACGGGTGCGCGCATCTTTATCGCGTTCGCTTCAGGACCAGGGCCAGCTTGTTTCCGGATTGTGTCCAAGTGCCTGTCAGCTGCGAAGCTTCTTCGTTCATGGTGCCGTCGTAAGAGACCAGACCGGGAGTGCTTTCCATGTGCAGGGCGTGTTGCTGGTAAGTAATGGCAGTGATCTCGATGCCGGATGTGTCCTGATCGGGGTAGTCGATGGTGCCGCTGATGATGCCATCCTGGCCCACGGAAATGTGAAGCACAACGGTCTTCTTGGCCTGGGCGCCGGGGTCGACGGTTCCTTCCCATGTACCGACGATGGACGAGGTAGTACTGGCCGCCGTCAACTTCGCGGGCGCAACCCACAAGCCGGCGATCAGCATGAATCCAATGCAAACGGCGAACGATAGCGCGCGAGGTTGTTTCATCGGTGAACTCTCCCTCACGCAAGACTATCTGTTTGATGCGAACTTGAACAGGCCGGGAGACGGCTCAACAAAAAAGGGCACCGCTTGCGCGGTGCCCACCTACCAGCAACTTGACTTACTTGTTCTCGTTGAGCGATCCGGCGCCAAACTCCTTGCGTTGGATGATTGGCCGCGCGGCTTTCGCCGCCGCTACGGCCGGCATGGCCGCTGCCGCTCCGTAGCGCTCGAGCAGAACGGGCACCATCGCGCCTTCGGCTTCTTTGACGAAGGTGAGTTTGCTTTCACCTACCATGTCGACGCGGATGAAATCCCCTAGCTTTACCTGTCCTGTCGCGACCAGGTTGGCCAGCGGAAACACTAGATGACGCTCGATGGCGCGTTTGAGATGCCTCGCTCCGTACTTCGGATCGGTGCCTTCGGAGAGAAGGAAGTTCTTTACCTGCGGCGTGCAGTTGAAGACGAATTGATGCGCGCCCGCGGCCATCAGCACTCGTTGCTGGACCATCCCCAATTCGATTTCGAGGATCTGCTGGAGGTGCTCGGAACGCAGCGTCTTGAAGACGACGACCTTGTCGATGCGGTTCATGAACTCGGGAGCGAACTTGCGGCGCGCCGCGTCCACGGCCGAGCGAGTAATTTTTTCGTCGAGAGAGTTGTCGACTTGCACCGCTCTCGGCGCAAAGCCCAGACCGCCATCGACCAGACCGTTCATCTCGGCGGCGCCGAGGTTGGAGGTCATGATGATGATGCAGCTGGAAAGATCGACGCGGCGGTTGTCGCCGAGCGTCAGTGTAGCCTTGTCCAGAATTCCGAGCAGCAGTTGCCACAGGGAGTCGGAAGCCTTCTCGATTTCGTCGAAGAGCAGGATCGAGAGCTTCAGTTTTTCCGTGTGCCACTGGTTGAGCGCTTCCTGCGTCAGCAGAGGATGCGTCTCACGGTGGCCGAGGTATCCAGGAGGCGAGCCGATGAGCTTGGCAATCTCGTGCGAGTGCTGGAACTCGGCGCAATCGATCTTGATGCAGGCGCGCGCATCGCCAAAGAGAGACTCGGCCACGGCTTCCACAACCCGCGTTTTGCCCGAGCCCGTCGGCCCCAGGAATAGAAGGTTGCCCACGGGACGGCCCGGGGCGTTCAGTCCGGCAAGAAACATCTGATAGATTTCCGCGACCTTTTCGATCGCCGGGTCCTGGCCGACAATCTTGCGGCGCAGGGCGCCCTCAAAGTCACGGGCATCATTGCTACGGCGGCTGGGATCGAGCACGGTTGCTAGGTTCGTTCTCATCGTTTCGGGCCCCTGTTTCCTTTCCGGGATCTTCAAGTTTTCTGCGGAACTGCTCATTTTTGTCACTCGCCTTTTGAACTGACTGCTTGCTGGAGAGGTGTCGATTTCCCTCGCCCACGCCCTCCTTGTGCAAGCCGTTCGCCATCCCTCGAATGCACCCAGGTGACCCAATTCTCAATGCTTTAGATGCTTCTGGTCGCCTGGTACCGACCCGCTCCATCGGCCCGCAGCTTCCACAAAGGCAATAGTTTGCAGACTGCTGGAACTTTGTCTCGACTTTGCCGACGCTCCAGCGACCATGTCCGGCAAGCCCTGTGCCACTAGCCCGTACGTAACTGGCGCTCAAGTTACTGTCGCGGCACAGTAGAAACAGATTTCCTCTCTGGAGAATATCCTTGCCCCGAGCAACAACGTCCCTACTTTCGACAGCTAGAGAACTGTTGAAAAGCCTTGGTTCCGTTCTTAGTTCCGCTCTTGGTCTCGCGCCAGGGCATCGCTTTCGAACCGCCGCACGCCCTGATCAATTCGCGGCCCCCTTCGGAGCTAGCTTTTGGAAATCTTCGTTCGCCAGTTCGATCGCCAGGACGAGCGTTGCCGCATTCACCCTGCGACTGGCCATCACCGGTTTCGGCCTGCTTTGTCCGACCGCGGCCGCGGTACAAAATCCGCATACCGCGCAGTTGATACGGGCAAACGATGTCAGCAAAAAGTCCGCACTGGCAGCTTCCACACCTGTTGTTGCGCCCCCCGGCTCCGATCTTTACGTGGCCCAGCGGGGAGACAGCATCCCGTCGGTCGCACGTAAAAATCTGAGGCGCACGAAGTACCTGACCTCAGCCGAACTGGCCGAAGCCATCCGCGCCGCCAATCAAAATCGTCAGGGAATCTTTCTGAAATCCGGAGAGCAGATCGTAATCCCCGGAATCCTCGAATCGCCCATTGTAGAGAAATCGGTGCCGGTTGCAAGAGATTTCGAAGTTCGCGCGATTTATTTAACGGGAGTGATGGCGGGCAGCGACCATGGGATGCGCATTATCCGACATTGGCGCGAAGTCGGGGGCAACGCGGTCGTGTTCGACATCAAGGATAGCGACGGCATCGTCAATATCGCGTTCGACCATCCCCTGGCCACGGGCCAGCGCCACTATATTCCGGACCTGCCGAAGTTCGTACACTTTCTGCATTCCCAGAACATGCACGCCATCGCGCGCATCGCCATCTTTCGAGACGAGCATCTGGTGACAAGCCATCCGGAGTTGGCCGTAAAGTCGCACAGCAGCGGGCAGGCCTGGCGCGAAAACGGCAAGCTGGTCTGGACTGACCCTTCTAATCCCACGGTGCAGGATTACGATATCGCTCTGGCGAAGTTTGTGGCCCAGTCTGGAGTGGATGAGGTGCAGTTCGACTACGTGCGCTTTCCGGCTGAGGGCGATCAGAAGGATGCTGAGTTCCACTATCAGGCCGACAATCCAAAGGAACAACGCTCGGAAGTGATTGCCGGTTTTCTGGATCGCACTTATGCGCAGATTCATCCCACCGGCGTTTTGCTGTCGCTCGACGTGTTTGGTGTGATGGCATGGCAGCGTTCCGTCGATCTGGCGCATACCGGGCAAGACATTGTAGCCATGGCCAAGCACTGCGATGTGCTCTCGCCCATGATCTATCCCTCGCACTTCTTTGGCATGGACGGGATTGCGCACCCCGGCGACGCGCCCGAGCATTTCATCGGCGAGTCGATGGATCGCTTTAAGCTCATCACCAAAGGCAGCGGCGTGGTGATTCGTCCGTGGTTGCAGGCGTTTGCCTGGCGCACCAAGACTTACTCGCCGCAGTATGTGGAAGTGCAAATCGAGGTGGCGAAGCAAAAGGGCGGCGTTGGATTTCTTTTCTGGAACGCCAACAACGATTATTCGAAGCCCTACACGGCCATGCCGGAAATGCAGGCGGCCAAAGGGCGATACTTCCGCGGGGATGAAATCGGCAGCAAGCGAGAGACGGCCGCGGTCACGCCGGTTGCTTCTGTCGTCGCGCCGGTGCCCGCACTCAACAGACATGTAGAGACTGGGCCTGCCCCATTCCCCAGCGACAGCGCTCACCCAACGCCGAGAATCTGGCGGCACTGAGCGGTTGCTTCGCGCTCCGTCGTTATTGCGGCTGCTCTTTTTCCATGGACCGGCCGACTAGGGCGGCGCAGGACTCGATGAACTTCTGCTCGGGAGCAGGGAAGGCGTCCGCGAAGTAGCTCTCAATGCACAATTCCGCCATTACGCGCTTCTTCGCCGCGCCGTTGCTGGCGAAGATGGGCACAACGATGTTGGATTTCACAAGATCCGACCCAAGGTAGCGCGGATCGGCGGCGACATTGTTGATCGTCACCGTTTTGCCGGAGGTGGCTGCCGCTCCGCACAAGCCTTGGTCGAGCGTGATCCGCTGGGTGGGGCTGAAGCTGCCGACGTAGGGGCCCAGCACCAGAGCGTTGAAAGCCGGGCTCTCCATGAAGTAGAAGCCTACCCAGTTGTAGCGCGCCATCGCTTCATGGAGGCGCTGGGAGATGTGCTGCATGAGGGGCTTCACGCCATGGATGGAGCGGGCGTACCGCTCAAATTCTTCCAGCAGTTTCTCGTACGGTGACATCGGGACTGGAGCCTCCTTAAATGTGAGGTCGCAGGTAACCCGTCATTCTATGCTCATTTGGGCGGAGCGCTAGTGAGGGGATTGGGTCGAGCCGGGGCATAGTCGCGGCCGGATGGATGGCAGGCAGTGCAGTCCGAAAGCATTGACTCTGTGTGATATACTACAGTATATACCATGCAGGAGGCTGTCTATGCCGCGCACCGCGAAGCTCTTTCTCAATGGCCGAAGCCAGGCGGTCCGCTTGCCTGCCGATCTGCGTTTCGAAGGCCGCGAGGTCTTTATCCGGCAGGACGAGACCACCGGAGACGTGATTCTGTCGCGGCGCCCGGAATCATGGGACAACTTCTTCAAACTGCGGCGGGAAGCAAGTGTTCCCGATGAATTCATGGCCGACCGCCAGGATGAAGCGCCGCAGAAGCGTGAGTTGTTCTGATTGGGCGGATCGCGATGACCCGGTTTCTTCTCGGCACCAATATCGCAAGCTGCATTATCAAGGGGAACAGCCCGGCTGTGGATCGTCGACTGGTGAAGGTCGCGATGGCGGATCTTGCTATCTCCACGGTTACTGAAGGCGAGTTGCGGTTTGGAGCGGCGCGGCTTCCTCAGGCGACGCGTCTGCACAATATGATCGAAGATTTCCTTCTGCGCGTGGCGATCCTGCCGTGGGATTCGGACGCAGCCCAACAATGCGGCCAGCTTCGGGCTTCGCTGGAGCGTGAGGGCCAGTCGATGGGAAACCTTGATGTCATGATTGCCGCTCATGCCCTCGCGCTGGAGGCGATTCTTGTCACTAATGATCGGGCCTTTGGGAGGATTAAGAGGCTGAAGGTTGAAGATTGGACGAAGGGAACGCGCCAGTGAAGGATTGAGGCCTCAGACTGTGCTTAGAAAGCCTCCGGCCATTGTTGGGCACCGTGGTAGATGGCAAGGATCACGATGCGGTCACGAGCGATGGCGTAGGCGACGACAAAGGGCGTGTTCGGTATGACCAGCTCGCGGGTGCCCGAGACCCGGCCCGATCTGCCCGACATGGGGAATGAGGCGAGCTGTTGAATGGTGGATACGATCCGCGTCGTGATGCGGATGGCAACCTCTTCGCTGTTTGAGAAAGCAATGTAATCGTAGGCCTGGTCGATTTGCCGGATCGCCGGCTCGGTCCATTCGATTGGCGACCGAATCATCGGCTGGACGCTCCGCGAACCCGCCCTGATTTCCTGAGCCGCTTGACGACTTCTTCATGGCTTACAACATGTCCTTTCCGCATCGCCTCCAGACCCTTGCGAACTAGCGCGTCCTGGTAGGCGTGCAGATCGATGTAGTTGGTGATGGCCTCGTTGATGAGATAGCTGCGCGGACGGTCCTGCGCGGCGGCGAGGGAATCGAGCGTGTCAATCTTTTCGGCGTCGGCGCGGAAGCTAATGGTTTTCTCGGAGGTAGCCATAATACTCAAACAGTAACATGTATTATTGTGTATTACAAGATCGACTCACGGGGCGTCTTCGGGATTCGATTCGGTGACGGGCGCAGGCGGCCGCGGAGAAGCCCACTTCTCGAAAAGCGCGAGAATGGGGCACCCGGCCACCCGCCCCAGAACAGACCCCAGCACACGACAAGAACGCGTGCAAGCCTCACACTTCCCCCAGCTTAGCCCTTCGCATCATCTGCGGAAGGTAAACGAAGAGGAAATAAAGCGTGCTACCTAGGCAGAATCCGGCTAGAAGGACGAAGAACCACAACGCCTTTTGCCAGGCTGCGGAGCCGTCGAGCCGGACCCAATAGAACCACATGCCGAGCCAGATGAAGAACAACCCGACTGTTGCCCCCATTCCAATCACGGTGATCAAAATTCTCAGCCAGAGCACCGTATCGAGAGGATCCACGGGGTGAAACCAAAACAGGGTCACAGCGACGCATAAGACGGCTGATACGGAGAACAGTCGCAGATATGTTTGCGAGACAAGTCGGTCATCTCGGAACAGACCCCGAAACATAGGAAAAGGCATCATGACGCGCGGCTCCGGGCATGTGTGTCGCCCGCCCCCTGCTCACCTCTGATCTCGTCTGTGCCAGTTTTTGGGTTTTGGGTCATGGGGATAGGAAGTCAAAATCCCCGCCCTGTCGCACAAAACGCGACAAGGACGGGGCACCCTCTTGAGTTACTTAATCGTAACCAGCTTCTCCACCAGCCCCGAGTAGTCTTTCTTCTCCAGGCCATGCACCTGCTTGTTGTATTCGTCTACTTTGCTGGAGTAATTCATCGAGCAGAACTTCGGGCCGCACATGGAGCAGAAGGCTGCGGTTTTGTAGCCCTCTTCGGGGAGGGTTTCGTCGTGCATGGAGCGGGCGGTTTCGGGATCGAGGGATAACTCGAATTGTTTTTCCCAATCGAATTTGTAGCGGGCGTAGCTTAGGGCGTCGTCGCGGTCGCGGGATCCGGGACGCTCGCGGGCGAGGTCGGCGGCGTGGGCGGCGATTTTGTAGGCGATGATTCCGTCTTTTACGTCTTTTTCGTTGGGCAGGCCGAGATGTTCTTTAGGAGTGACGTAACAGAGCATCGATGCGCCGTACCAGCCGATCATGGCCGCTCCTATGGCGGAGGTGATGTGATCGTAGCCGGGAGCGATGTCGGTGACTAGCGGGCCCAGGGTGTAGAACGGGGCCTCGTCGCACCACTCGTTTTCTTTTTCTACTTGCTCTTTGATTTTGTGCATCGGGATGTGGCCGGGGCCTTCGATCATGACCTGCACGTCGTGCTTCCAGGCGATGCGGGTGAGTTCGCCCAGGGTTTTTAGCTCGGCGAACTGGGCTTCGTCGCTGGCGTCGGCGAGGCAGCCGGGTCGCAGGCCGTCTCCGAGGGAGAAACTTACGTCGTATTTCGCGAAAATCTTGCAGATGTCTTCGAAGCAATCGTAGAGGAAATTTTGCTTGTGGTGGTGCGTCATCCATTGGGCTAGGATCGCGCCGCCGCGGCTGACGATTCCGGTGATGCGCTTCGAAACCATGGGCACATATTGAATGAGTACGCCGGCGTGGATGGTCATGTAATCGACTCCTTGCTGGGCTTGCTCTTCGATGACTTCGAGCATGACTTCTTTGTTGAGATCTTCGACGCGCTTGACGCGCGAGATGGCTTCGTAAATTGGAACGGTGCCGATGGGGACGGGCGAGTGGCGGATGATGGCTTCGCGGATGGTGTGAATGTCGCCGCCGGTGGAGAGATCCATGACGGTGTCGGCTCCGTAGTGGACGGCGGTGTGGAGCTTTTTAAGCTCTTCGTCGACATGCGAAGTGACGGACGAGTTGCCGATGTTGGCGTTGATTTTGCAGAGCGAGGCGATGCCGATGGCCATGGGCTCGAGTTCGGGATGGTTGATATTCGCGGGTATGATCATGCGTCCGCGAGCGACTTCATCGCGAACCAACTCGGGCGTGATCTTTTCGCGGTGAGCGATGTATTGCATTTCTCCGGTGATCACGCCCTGGCGCGCGTAGTGCATCTGGGAGAAGTTGCCGTCGTTGTTCTTGGCGTTTTCGGCTTTGCGCTGGGCGAGCCACTCGGCGCGGGGTTTGAGGATTTCGTTTAAAGCGTTGCCGTTCGCGTCGTTGGTGGACCTGGAATTGCCATTGCCTGCGGACATTCTTATGCTCCGTCGTTTGAAGAGTCTAGTTGTGAAATTATACCCCCGCATTGTGGCTTGGACTTTGACGACAGCAGTGCGAGGGGCTAACGGCGAATGCCTAGTTGAAGGAGAACGGCTCTTTCAACGGCTGCCAGATCGGCGGCAGAAAGGCTTCCCATCTTGTTGCGAAGTCTTTGTTTGGAAGCGGTCGCGATCTGGTCGGCTTTCGCCTTGCTCTGTTCGCCGTTGATGGTGACCATCGCTTCGCCGGGATAGAGCCTCTCCGTCCTGCTTGTGAGAGGGACGACGACCACTCGGTTTAGTGCAGTATTTGCGGCGTTATTGCTGAGGACGAGAGCGGGACGAGTCTTCTGGATTTCCCCTCCCACCGAAGGATCAAACGACACCCACCACACCTCACCCCTGCGCGGATGCATCGCCGATCAACCCCTCCGACCATTCCTCTGCTTCGCGCTCGCCGTCCGCGTCTTTCGCCATCGCTGCGTATCCCTCGATTAGTCCACCGGGACCACTCATCGCAAGATCTTCCACCTTGCTCAGGATCACCTCTCGCAAGTCTTCGGGAAGGATGAACCAAGTCGCGTTACCGCGCGACTGCGGATTTCCAATACCCGATCCTTCTCCGCCGTTCCAACGAATCCCGATAGCCTCAGTGCCCTCCCAATCGATACTGGCGACGGACCAGCCTCCTGGACCTCCCGGTATTGAATTGTAGAGAATCTCGACGGAGCGGACCGACGCTTTCGGAGCCCACACTGTGGCTGGTTCCACATACGCCATATACGTTACCTCGCAATGATATTAATACATATCATATGACGTAGTGTCAATACGTAAAGTAATATCTATTGCTACGTACTAACATACTAATTCCTAAGCGTCTTGCCCGTCTTTAGCGTGAACTGAATTCGCTCCTGCGTTTTCTTTTCACCGCACAGGGACTTGAAGGCTTCGCGTTCGAGATCGAGGACGTACTGTTCGCTGATGGGGGTGCCAGGGGTGATGTTGCCGCCGCAGAGGACTTCGGCGATTTTTGTGCCTAGTTTCTTTTCGTGATCGCTGATGAAATCGCCTTGCCGCATGATGTGGACTCCCAGTTTGAGAGTGGCGAGGATGTTCTCGCCGGGAGCGGGGATGTCGGTGCGCATGACTGGTGGCTCATAGCCGGCACGGACGAGTTCGAGTGCGCGAGTTTTAGAGTCGGAAAGGACGCGCTCGCGGTTCATGGTGATGCGGTCGGAGTTCGATAGGAAGCCGAGGCCGCGGGCTTCGTGGGCGGAGGTGGCCACTTTTGCGGTGGCGATGGTTTCGAAGGCTTTCTTCATCGCCTCCAGCAGTTCAACCGATTCCCCACGGGCGTCGGGACGAATGGATGCGGCGCTGTCGACGGCGCGCAGCAGCATTTCTTTGCAGCCGCCGCCGCCGGGGAGCAGGCCGACTCCGACTTCGACCAGGCCCATGTAGAGTTCGGCGTGGGGTTGAAGCGCGGCGGCGTGGAGCGAGACTTCACAGCCGCCGCCGAGGGCGAGTCCGAAGGGCGCGATTACTACGGGTTTCGGCGAGAATTTGATGGCCTGCGTCATGCCTTGGAACTGGCGGATGGCGAGGTCGACGTCGTCCCACTCTTCTTCCTGGACGGACATGAGCAGGAGCATCAAGTTGGCGCCGACGGAAAAATTCTGGGCGTCGTTGGTGATGACGAAGGCGTCGAAGTTGTCGCCGGGGCCACCGGGCTTTAGCGTCTGGAGGATCAGCGCGATGATGTCGGCGCCGAGGGCGTTCATCTTGGAGTGAAACTCGATGCAGCCTACGCCATCGCCGAGGTCGACGAGCGAGGCTCCCGAGTTTTTCTTGACCACGCCGTTGGATTTTTTGGCGACTTCGACCGACCATACGCCTTCAGGAACGGCTACCGGCTGCCAGTTGCCAGTTGCCAGATCCCAATACTTGCGGCCGCTTGGCGTTTTGGGATCGTCGGCGTACCAGGATTTTTGGCCGGCAGACAAGAGCTTCTCGACATTGGCCGCTACCGGCTTGCCTTCTTTTTTCATGCGGGCGACGGTGGCTTCGACGCCGGCGGCGTCCCAGAGTTCAAAGGGGCCGAGATCCCAGTTGAAGCCGAGATGCATGGCGCGGTCGATCTCGACGATGGAGTTGGAAATTTCGGGGATGCGATTGGCGGAGTAGGTCCAGAGGTCGGAGAGCGCGGCCCATAAGAATGTGTTGGCCTTGTCGGGCTTTTGCGGCGCGCCGTCGAGACCGAGCAGCATGCGCAGGCGGGCTCCCGTCTCTTCGACGTTCTTCGCCATGTCGAGCGCGGCGAATTTTGGTTTCTGGCGGGGATGATATTCGAGCGTCTTCCAGTCGAGGGCCATGCGCTCGTCTTCTTTACCTTTGTCGCCTTTTACTTTTTTATAGAAACCGCCCTTGGTCTTGTCGCCGAGCCACTTGCGTTCGAGCATCTGGCGGAAAAACGCGGGGATCTGCAACTCGCTGCGTTCGTCTTTGACATTTTGCGTCATGTTCGAAACCACATGCCCGAGGATATCGAGGCCGACGAGGTCGATGGTGCGGAAGGTGGCCGAGCGCGGCCAGCCCACGGCTTGTCCGGTGAGCGCGTCGATTTCTTCGATGGTCAGGTCCATCTCTTGCATCAGTCGCATCACGTTGAGTACGGAAAATGTGCCGATGCGGTTTGCGATGAAGTTGGGAGTGTCTTTTGCCAGCACGACGCCCTTGCCGAGTTGTGTGTCGCAAAAGTGGGAAACGGCTTCGATCAGCGCGGGGTCGGCATCGGGCGTGGGGATGAGTTCAAGCAGGCGCATGTAGCGCGGCGGATTGAAGAAGTGGGTGCCAAACCAGGAGCGGCGGAAGTCGGCCGAAAATCCCTCGGAGATTTTTGCCACGGGAAGCCCGCTGGTGTTGGTGGTGACGATGGTGCCGGGCTTGCGGATGGCCTCCACTTTCTTTAGCAGCGAGCGTTTGATGTCGAGGTTTTCGACGATGGCCTCGATGATCCAGTCGACATCGGCCAATTTCTTCAGGTCGTCGTCGAAATTGCCCACGGTAACGAGGCGGGAAAGCGAGGCTTCGAAGAAGGCGGCGGGTTTTGACTTGCGCGCGCCGTCGAGTCCGGCAGCCGCGATTTTGTTGCGGGCGGGGCCATCACGGTCGGGAGGCGCGTTTGTAGGAACTATATCGAGCAGCAGGGAAGGCACTCCTGCGTTGGCGAAGTGGGCGGCGATGCGGGCGCCCATGGTGCCGGCGCCGAGGATGGCAACTCTATGGATGCGTTTCATAAATACGAACTCCTATAACGAAAGATCTCCAAGACTGTTCCTAGGGAAGTTTATCCACCACCCAGTCGTTCTTGCCAGTCTCGACGAGAACTACTTCGGAGGATTTGCGTGTGACGTGTGAACCTCGGGGTGTGACGAGCACTACGGGGAAACTGTAACGGCCCTTATGTCCATGGCCGCGCGCGATCTCGAAGGCTCGGTCTTTGGAACTGGAATTGGAGTTAGAACTGGAGTTGGGGGTCGAGAAAAACCGTTCAATTTTGTCGGGGTTCTGCGAGTGGCGGATGCCATCGCTCAGCAGGACCATGCCGGCTTCGAGGTCGGCCGTTTGCCAGGCGTAGAGAAAGTGGTTCGCGGCGGCTAGGGCAAACACGTAGCCGGGGTCGGAGAGATCCGACGGTTGAGCCGGATGGCCATGCGGCCCGGCCCAGGCCAGGCTTGCCGGAAAGACCGACAGAAGAAAAAGACATGCTGCCAAGAAGATCTTCACGTAAACGCGGGTCCCTATATGGTGGGGCAGATTGTTCGCCAGTGGCGAGGTGACTCCCTACTCTACCGGAAAACGAGCGGAACGCCAGCAGGTTGGGCTAAGGTTGCCGGTGCCGCGAGCGAGTGAGAAGACGAGTTTGATCAGCCACTTGTGGCGGATTGGCGGAGTAATCCGCTGAGTGAGTGCAGCCGAAACTCGCCGGGGCCATCGTTCCAGTGCAACCTGTTGCGCTTGATCCACCCCGATGTGAAAGTGAATGCGACATCGATGCAATCCTTGCTGGTAGCGGTTTTTCTTTGCCTTTCTCTGAACCCGGTGTATAAACTACAAGCTGCTAGTAGCTAGTCTTCGTCCCGCCGCACTTCAGGGGTTCAGCAAAAAGCTGTACGCGTCAGCCATGCGGGGGGGGGGAGTGTCTGCTACGAGGAAGACTCGGGTGCTTAGGAGAACGCAATGGTTTGTATCGGCAGGGTGGTTCGAGCAGTCATTCTAGTTGGGATGGCGATGACAACGCTGGTGTACGGCAAAACCAACAACGGCAAGACCAGCGTCACGTATCCGTCGGCTTTTGGGGTTTCCGAGCCCATATCGGAGCTTCCGATCAACCAGTCGTTGTTCTCTGGCAAGGAGATGCCGGAACCCCGGCCGGGCCCGCTACGATCCAAGACCAATGCCGGCCCGGGGCTGTCGGAAGATCCGGTGCTACAGAAAAAATACAAGCCACAGGTTGGGGTCACTCAGGGTGTCAGTTTCGATGGTATCGCCTCGCCGGGCTATGTGCCATCGGATTCCAACATGGCCGTCGGTCCGAACGCCATCGTGGAAGTGGTGAACGTGCAGCTCGCGGTGTATGGCAAGAGCGGCGCGCTAGTTGCCGGTCCCACCAACATCCAGAGCTTGTTCAGTTCGCTGAAGGGCGACTGTAGTGCGAACACGTATGGCGATCCGATCGTGCTTTACGACCGTCTGGCCGACCGCTGGGTCGTCACCATGTTGGGCGCGGGCAGCACGTATTCGGAATGCGTTGCCGTTTCCCAGACCAACGATCCGGCCGGTGCCTATTATTTATACGGGTATTCGTTTGGCGCGAATTTGAACGACTATGACAAGCTGAGCGTCTGGCCGACGGCGAGCAACAGCGCGTATCTGGCGACTTACAATCTTTTCCAAAATGCCGAGAACTTCGTGGGAGCGAGTCTGTGCGGTTTTGACCGCACCAAAATGCTGACTGGCGACCCAACGGCCGCCCAACTCTGCCAGACGACCCCCGATACCGAATTCGGTTATCTTCCCTCCGATCTCGATGGGGCAACTCCTCCCGACGATGGCACCCCCGGATTGTTCCTGAGCTGGCAAAACAACGATCCCGGCCAGTTGTATCTGCGCAAGCTGACCCTCAACTTTGCGGCGGGCACGAGCACGCTTTCTGCGCCCACGACGATCAGCGTGGCGAACGACAACCTGGCTTGCAGCGATGGCGGCACCTGTGTTCCACAACTCGGAACAACGCAGACCCTGGACAGTCTGGGCGACCGCTTGATGTACCGCTTTGCCGTCCGGCGTTTTTCCGATCACGATCGGGCGGTCGTGAACCACGCCGTCGCCAACGGCAGTGAAGTGGCGGTTCGCTGGTATGAGATTTACGATCCCGCCGGCACGGTAACCTTGAATCAGCAGGGAACGTTCGCTCCCAACGCTACCTATCGCTGGATGGCGAGCATGGCCGAAGATCAGAATAAAGATATCGGTCTCGGGTACAGCGCCTCCAGCAGCAGCGTCCATCCCGCGATTCGCTTTACGGGCCGTGTGCCCAGCGACCCGTTGGGCACGATGGAATCGGAGGCCACCATCCTGACAGGGACGGGATCGCAGACACCCTCCGCGAATGCGGGGAACCGCTGGGGCGACTACACCGCGATGGTGGTTGACCCTAGCGACGATTGCACCTTCTGGTATGTGGACCAATACCAGTCGGTCAATGGCGTTTTCGACTGGCAGACGAACATTGCTTCGTTCAACTTTGACGGTTGCACGGGCGCCCCTCAGCCAGGCTTCAGCCTCTCGCCATCGTCGAGTGCAGTGACCATCGCAAAAAACGGAGCCAGCGGCACCAGTACCATCACCATTACTCCGGTGAATGGATTTACCGGCAGCGTAACGCTGGTAGCCTCTGGATTGCCGAAGGGGGTCACGGCGTCGTTCAATCCGAACCCGGCCACTTCCAGCAGCGTTCTGACGCTGACGGCGAGCAGCACGGCGAAGGTCGGGACAGCGACGGTGACCATCACTGGAACCTCCGGCAGCCTGGTTGAAACCACAACGATTTCGCTGACGGTGGATGCGTTGGGCGGCTTTAGCCTGGCGGCTTTGCCGAAGGTGGTGACGGTTGCCCAAGGTAGCAGCGGAACCAGCACGATCACCATCAAACCGACGGCCGGCTTCGATCAGGATGTCACTCTCAGCGCCAGTGGAGTGCCGAGCGGCGTGACGGCGTCGTTTAGCGCCGATCCGTCCACCTCCACAAGCACGTTGAACCTGGAGGTCAGCGACTCGGCAGCGGTGGGAAAGTCGACGATTACCATCACCGGTACGTTTGGGAGCTTGACTCGTAAGACGACCGTTATGCTCAAGGTCACCGCTCCTTAGAGTCTGAAGTTGTCGTGACTCAGGGCAAGGCGTGAGCCAAACCGGGGAACCAAACCTTAAAGAAGAGGGCCGAGAAATTGGCCCTCTTTCCTTTTATTCCACATATTCCACGGAAACGCCCGACCCCGACATCTTCATGTCCGGGGATGGGCCAAGAGTGTCAGGATTGCGGCTTTTCCCGAATTTGCCAGGTTGGCCGAGGGCATATAAGGGGCCCGATTGGCCGTTTCCGCTGGTCACCTTCGTAACCCTTAGCCCCCTGACCCAAGTTTAATACCCATCCTTGCGGCGATATGATGGTCACAGCGTGAGAGATATCCGGTATTCTCAGAATTTTGCAATGAGGTTGGGGCGCAGTGGTGTCGAATAGGAACAAGCCGGGAGTCTATGTCGCCTGGAAGCAGGTGACGTACCGTAGCGTGCTCATGGCGCTGTTCTCTGTCGTGTTGATCCTTGGCGTCGTGCTGCACGTAGCCTTTCCAAAATTCACCGACTCGACGGTGAAGGCAGCGGGGAAGCTTTCGTCGGGGTTGCTAGAAAAGGTTGCGGGATTGGCGCCTCCTCTCAAGTCGCCGTCCGCGGCGGTCTCGCAGCAGGCGCACTTCACGGTGCTGGATGGCACGATCCGGGTGAGAAAAAGCAACGGCAACAGCTGGATCAACGCCGACTACAACGTGCCGCTGGAAAAAGGCGACGTGGTGCAGACCGGCGCCGAGGGCATGGCGAAAATTGTGTTTAACGATGGCACCAACTACACGGTGAAACAGGATTCGCTGATCGTCATCGAAGAGAACTCGGCCAACGATCAACAGCAAACCAACGTGTCGGTGGCGGTCACGACGGGCACGGTGGATCTGACGACGGCGACGTATGTGCAAGGGTCGAAGTCGCAGGTGATCGTGGCGGGCGCGAAAGCATCGCTCGCTCCCGATTCGTCGGCCATGGTGCATAACGATCCCAAGGTGGATCGGCACGAAATTCTGGTGAAGAAGGGCAGTGGCGAAATCGAGCGCAACGGCGAGACGGTTCACCTCTCGAACTGGGAAAAGGTGAGTTTCAAGAGCGCGGCGAAGACCATGGAGCGAGCCATCGAGATCGGTCCGCCCACGCCCATTACGCCGGGCAACATGATGCCGGTTTTCATCAATGCCGGGGAGAAGTCGAAGGACCTGGAGTTTGCCTGGACGCCCATGGCGAACGCCGCCGGGTACCGGCTGCGCATTTCGCACAATCCCTATTTTTCGTCGCTGTTGATGGACCGCAAGGTGGATACTCCGAGTGTGGTTGTGACCGGTCTGCCCGTGGGAGCTTACTATTGGTCCATCCAGTCTTTCGACGGGGTGGGCAAGGAGTCGGTCGAGAGCGAGAAAAATCGTTTCACCATCATCGTCAAAGGGAAAGAAAAAATCGAACTGGCGCTCGACCTCGATCCCTTTATTCAGCACGGTCATGTGATCGAGGTTACGGGCAAGACCGAAGCGGGAGCGCGCGTCATGGTGAACGGCAAGGAAGTGCCGATCGTCGGCGACGATGGCACGTTCCACTATTTCACGCCGCCGTTGGCCAATGGGGAGAGCCTGATCACGGTGACGGCGCAAAATGCGAAAGGCGGGGTGAAAACGCGCCAGGAAAAAGTGGTGCTTCAGTAGACGTAGAAGGAATGCCAGGAATCGGGTTCGGAACAAACGGGTGCCCAGGCGACAACCAGTTCTCCTGAACATCCAAGTAGAATAGGAACATACCAGCGGAGAGCGGCTCGCGCGAAAACCGAACAGGTCCCAGGTTCGAGGGGCGAGACGCGTTCCCGGAAGAGAGAAGTACTCATGTCCAACAACGGTTTTCATAATGGCTCGTCGCGTTCGCACAGTCTGCGGTCGCTATTCAGCATGTTTTCAAGCGACCTCGCGATCGACCTTGGCACGGCCAACACGCTGGTGTATGCGCGCGGTAAGGGCATCGTTGTCAACGAGCCTTCGATCGTCGCGCTGAACAAAAACACCAATGAGGTCGAGGCCGTCGGCAAGGAAGCCAAAGAGATGCTGGGCCGCACGCCTGGCAACATCGTGGCCATCAAGCCGATGAAAGACGGCGTGATCGCCGACTTCAAGGTCACCGAGAAGATGCTGAACTACTTCATCCAAAAGGCGCACAACCGCAAGATGCTGGTGCATCCGCGGATCGTGATCGGTGTGCCTTCGGAAATTACGCAGGTGGAAAAGCGCGCCGTTATGGATTCCGCCTATCGTGCCAAGGCCAGTGAAGTCCATCTCGTGGAGCAGGCGATGGTGGCCGCGATCGGCGCAGGGTTGCCGATTACCGAACCCAGCGGCAACATGGTTGTAGACATCGGCGGTGGCACGACCGACATCGCGGTAATTTCGCTCAGCGGCATCGTTTATTCGCGTTCCGTGCGCATGGCTGGCAACCAGATGGATGAGGCCATCATGAACTACCTCAAGCGGAAATATAACCTGCTGGTCGGCGAACGCACAGCGGAGCAGATCAAGATGGAGATCGGTTCGGCATATCCGCTGGACAAGCCGCTGACCATGGAAATCAAAGGCCGCAACCTGATTGAAGGGGTGCCCAAAACAATCACGGTCGACGACAGCGAAATCCGCGAGTCGTTGAGCGAATGCGTCTCGACCATCATGAATGCGATTCGCGTCGCACTGGAACGCACGCCTCCCGAGCTTTCCGCCGACATCAGCGACCGCGGCATCGTGCTGACCGGAGGAGGCGCGCTCATCAAGAACCTCGACAAGCGCATCCGCGAAGAAACGGGATTGCCCGTCTCCATCGCCGACGATCCGCTGTGCAGCGTGGTGCTCGGCACCGGTAAAATGCTCTCGGACTTCAAGCTGCTGCGCAAGATTTCGATTGAGTAGGGGCTGCGATCTTCGAGCGGCGATGGCGAGCAATGAGCGAAAGAGCAGGTCCTTCCCCTTCGACTATGCTCGGGGTCAGGATACCAATTTAATTTAAGATTACGAATTCATCCTGAGACCTGACAACTGAGACCTGAGACCTGCTGTTATGGACGTCCTCGGACGATACCGCAACCTGATCGTGCTGGTGGGCGTGTTGTTCGCCCAGGTGCTCGGCTTGGCCGTACAGGTCCGGCGGACGACGGACAATGAACCGACGCGGCTGATCCGCATCTGGGCGGTGGGCGCGGTGACTCCGCTGGAAAAAGCGCTGGTGTGGACGCGAACCTCCAGCCGAAACCTCTGGCACAATTACTTCTACCTGCGCGGCGTGCGCGCCGAAAACCGCGATCTGAAGGCGCAGATTGAACGCATGAGCCTGGAGCAGGTGCGCATGAGCCAGGACGCAGATCAGGCCCGGCGTTTACAGGCGTTGCTCGCCTTCAAGGAACAGTTCATCTCTCAGACCATGGCGGCGCAGGTCATCGGGTCAAGCGGCAGCGAGTTGTCGCGTTCGGTTTATATCGACAAGGGGGAACACGACGGCATCAAGCCCGATATGGCGGTGATCACCGCCGACGGCGTCGTGGGGAAAGTGCTGCATGTATATCGCTCCACGTCGCTGGTGCTGTTGATCGACGACCAGACCAGCGGGGTGGGCGCGATTCTCGACAAAACGCGGCTGCAAGGAATACTGCGGGGTACTCCCTCGGGCGAAGTGGTGCTCGAAAAAGTGATGAGCGACGAAGCCGTGCCCGCCGGAGAACAGGTGCTTACCAGCGGCGGTGACGGGGTTTATCCCAAGGGTCTGCTGGTCGGCCGGGTAACGAAGGTGTCGCCGGGCAGCGAGCTCTTTCTCAACATCCGCGTGCATCCCGCGGCCGATCTCAGCCGCCTGGAAGAAGTGCTGGTGGTAACGAAAATCGACGAGAAACAAGCGGAGCCCGACCCGACAAGCGCGGCCCGCGCCGTGGACATCCTGGCCGAGCGCTTGCCGGGCGTTCCTTCCAAGCCGGAAGGTGCCGAGAAGAACGGCGTGCCGAGTACGGCTGCGCCTGGCGCTGCCGCAACCACGACTGGGGCAATACCGGCTGACGTACCGGCTAAGGTCACACCCACGAGCCCTGGCCCCGATGCCAAGCCGCCAAAACCTCTGGCGCCGCAAGCCTCGGCGAGCGGAAGCGCTCCTCCCGCCGGTTACCCTGCCGCTCACCCCGCAAACAAGGCAACGGCGAGTGCTGCCGATGCGAGTAAGGTTTCACCCAAGCCCGTGAAGTCCACCGTCCAACCCAAACTGCAACCCGCCGTCGAGGATCGTCCGCACTAACGTGGCCATTACCTACACATCTGGAGAGCAGGTTGAGGTTTACCGGTTTAGCTGGCCGGCGACGCTCGGCATTCCCCTGGCAGCGCTGGTTCTGCAGGCATTCCTGCCGATCTGGCTCCCGTTTGTGCGAATTTTCGATCTTCCGCTGCTGGTCCTAATCGGTTTTGCGACTGCGCGGCGCAACCCGCTGGCGGGCCTGGTCACGGGCGGCCTGATCGGAATCCTGCAGGACGCACTCACGCACCAGCCCATTGGGCTCTACGGAATCTCGAAGACGGTGGTGGGCTTTGGCGCTTCCTCGCTCGGCATCAAGCTGGATGTGGAAAATGCGGGCGCCCGTTTTCTGCTGACAATTTTTTTCTACGTGATCCACGAAGTGGTCTACTTCATGATTGCCCGCGGCATGGTGGGGTTGCAGATGGCGTGGAGCTGGCCGCGGGAACTGCTGTCTGGCGTTGCCAACGCCGCATTAGGCGTTGTGATCTTCATCTTGCTGGATCGCGTCAAGCAGCGGACCTGAACCGTGTTTTCTTCATTGCGATCCTTCGCGGCGTGGCAACACCGATTCACTCCAATACCAAGACCGCATATGCCAGCGCGGCTGCTGCCAGCGTAGAGATGAGATTCACGGTTTGGTTGTCGATCCAGTTGCGTCGCTGCAGCGTCGCACCGAGAAGGCTGTCGAGGAGCATGCCGCCGAATCCGGCGCACACCGGAATCCACATCTGGCTCCACGGAATCAACCCGCCCACCGCCGCCACCGCTGCAATCCCGAGGCCGGCTGCCAAGCCTGCGACGCTTCCCGACCTGGTGATGCCGCCGTCGGTGCCTGCCGGGACTCGTTTCCAACTCGTGATGAGCCGCGCGTTCGCGCCACGGGATTGCCCGATTTCGCTGGCCACAGTGTCGGTTGCGGCTTCGGCGAGAGCGGCCGCGGTTGCGACCAGCCATGCGCGATTTCCGGTGGCACTGAAAACAACGGAGCTGAGCGCGGCTGCGGCCAGATTGGCCAGAACTTGCCATGCGCTGCGGCCTTCCCGGCGTTCGGCAAGTCCGAGCGTCTGCTTGCGACGGTATCCCAGGCGGGTTGCTGCCCAGGTCATGGCAAACAGCAAGGCCAGCGCTGCTAAGGCCACTGGACCTGCTCCGGCAAAGAGCAGGAAACAGGCGAGGCCGCCCGCCAGCGATCCGGAGCCATTGACCCCGCGCACAGCGCGGGCCACTAGCGCGAAGCCCAGCGTGACGGCGGCGGCGATCGTCAGCCGCTCTGGGGATGAGGCCCAGGCGTGGGTGAGAAAAGGAGCAAGCATTGCTAGTCAAGTTGTCAGTTCTCAGTCATCAGTAGAATCCCGCTGGCTGAGAACTGACAACTGACGACTGAGAACGCCCAATGTGGTAGTCGCGCTCGATAACACTATAACCGGTACCTTCCGTCGGCTAACCGCGCCATGTAGTGCTTGGCCTTTGGATTCGCCCCGTAATTGGCAAGCCAACCGCATCCCGTTTAGGCTACACTTCTGTACGCTCAGAGGGGTTTGGGCATCTCAAGATTCCGCGGAGAAGCGGCTTGCCGCGTCTCCACTGGGAGTAAAGCCAATGGCAGCTTCGGTTTGGTCTGGGTATCTCACGTTCGGATTGATCTCGATGCCGGTGCGTCTATTCTCGGGCGCGCGCAGCAGCGGCATCTCGTTCAACCAGCTTCACCGCGCCGACCACCAGCGGGTGAAGCAGCAGCTCATTTGCTCCGCCGATAACCAGGTGCTGGAACGCAGCGAAATCGTCAAGGGCTATGAGTATCGCAAAGACGAGTACATCATCATCGATCCCGAAGAGATCAAGAAGATCGAACCGAAGACCGCCAAGACCATGGAGATTCTGGAATTCGTGAAAACGAGCGAAGTGGATCCCGTATATTTCGAGTCGTCGTATTACATGGTCCCGGAAGAGGCTGGCCGCCGGCCGTATGCGCTGCTGACCAAGGCGCTTGAGGAGAGTGAGTTTGTCGCCATCGCCAAGCTCACGATGCACAACCGCGAGTACACCGTATTTCTGCGCCCGCATAAAGGCGGAATGATGCTGCACACCATGTACTACGCGGAGGAAGTGCGCGAGGTGGAATCGTTCGGCGCTCCCGATGTGGAGATCAAAGAAGCCGAAATTAAAGTCGCGCATCAGCTCATCGAAGCGCTGGCTGGCGAGTGGGATCCGGAGAAGTATCACGACACCTTTCAGGAAAACCTGAAGAAGCTTATCGAAGCGAAACTGGAGGGCGGGGAAGTGCAGGCCGTCGAGCAACCCCGGAAGCTGGCCCCGGTGGTGGATCTGATGGCGGCGCTGAAAGAAAGCCTGGCCCAGACGAAGAAGCCGGCGGGATCGGAAAAAGGGACCGAACGGCAACCCGCCGAACAGCCGAAGACACGCCGCAGCCGCGGCTGATAAACCCCCAGGTTTCAAGGTTTCAGAGTTTCAAGGTTTCAAAGTAAGAACCTGGCATTTCGACCTTCAACCTTGAAACCTCTGGATCCTTGAAACCTCTGAAACCTTGAAACCTTGAAACCTTGAAACCTTGAAACCTTGAAACCTTGAAACCTTGAAACCTTGAAACCTTGAAACCTTGAAACCTTGAAATCTTGAAACCTTGAAACCTTGAAACCTGCCTCACCTGATTTCCCCTCTTGACCCGGTTCCCGATACAATATCGGTTTCCGCGCAACACTAACTTTTTTCGTGGAGTTTGAATGAAGCGGTTTCTTTGGCTGGGGTGCGTGTTGTTTTTTTATCTGATTTGCAGCGGGTGCGGCGATACCTTCCGCCCGATTATCCTCCCGAACCCGCCCACGTTCCCGAATCCCGCGGCGACTCACACCGTGGTGTCGATCAACGATAACGGAGCCGTTGTGCAAGGCAGCGCCATGGTGATCGACGTCTCCGGCGATTCGGTCGCGGGCCTTCCGAATGTGGATGTTCATCCCGTTCACGCGGTGCAACAAAGCGGTAGCGCGGTTCTGGTGCTGAACCAGGCGGTGACTGGAACGGGTACGGCGACCAGTCCCTGTCTGGCCACAGTGAATCAGCAAGTGGTGGAAGTATGTCCCTCGCTTACTTTGCTGAATTTCTTCGGCACGAGCGTCAACACCAGTTCCATCGTGCTGCCGGTGTATTCGTCGCCGAATTTCGTTGCGGTTGCGCCATCGGCGGCGACCGCCTATGTGACGCTGCCGACCTATCTGAGTCCGACCCCGCCCGGAACCACCATTGCCCCGTCGGTGGCAGCGATCAATACCACGACCAAAGCCGCCACGATCATTCCCGTTGGGAGCACTCCCGCCGCCAATCCCTATGCTTTGGCGGTCACCCCGGATAACTCGAAGCTTTACGTGGCGAATAAAGGCGACGGAACGATTGATGCCTTCAATACCCAGGACCTGTCCACGCGTGGTATCAATGGGTCGTTGAGCTCTCCTCCCATTTGGTTGTCGGCGCGTTCCGACAGTCAAGCGGTGTATGTGCTGGAGACGAATGGGACCTTGGACTACATCAGCATCACCTCCAGTTCCGGGTCCGACACGCTGTTGCCGTCGACCGTCAGCACGCCTGGCGCGACTTATATGGTCTACGACGGGAATAAGAACAAGCTGTATATCCCGTGGTTGAACCAGTCGGTTTCGCCGGCCCAGGGCGAGTTGACGATTGTGGACGTTTCGCAGTCTGTCCCGCAGCAACTTGCGACAATTGTCATTCCGGCGTTTACGTCGCCGGGTATTTCGGGGTCGGTTCCTGCCATTGCAAGCGCCGTGACCGTGCTGCCAGATGAAAGCCAAGCGTATGTTGGCTCCTACGCGATGCTACCCACCAACATCAGCATCACTTCCGTCTCGGGAGCGAGTGGTACGGGCACCTTCGCGTATACGCAGACGTCAGGCCAAACCCTGATCCCAGGCATGTCGATTACCGTGACGGGAACGGACGTACCCAACGTGGTCGATTTCGATGGAACATATATCGTTAGCGCAATTGTGAGCGGTACGACTGCTTGTCCTGGTACATGTTTTCAGGCGCCAACTGCCACCAGCGGAACTTGGCCGCCGCAAGGCACCACCGGGCCAGCCTCCGGAACTGGCAACAATATTTTCCCGCAGGTCACTGTGGTGAACCTGTTGTCGAACACCATCGCGGTCCCTGCGATTGTGATCCCTGGGTTCGCCGCCTATGACGCTTTCTGCGCGACCACACGCTTTCGCCTGACCATGGCAGCGGCGGGCGACAGTTCGCGCGCATATTTGGCCAGTTGCGACGGCGGCATGGTGAATATCATTCTGACTGCCACCGAAAGCTACATCGAGAATCAGCCAGCGCCGGCGAGTACGCGCAATACGAGTCCGCCGGGTCCGCAGAACTTCCCGCAGAATCCAGTGTTTTTGCTGGCCGGACCTTAGGCGAGGGGAGTTACCCGGACGAAGTAGCTCCCCTTGGGCAAGCTCAGGGTCAGGATGACAAGCCGTGGGTAGGTATCGATTTCTGTTACGCAGATTGGGATCAGTTGCAGTCCCGCGGGAGTAATGACGAGGACGAACGTCCCCTTTAGCGAGCGCCTGCAGCCCGTTCCGTTGTCTCGCGGCGATGGTAATGCAGTGCCACGTTCATGAAGACGTTGCCGCTGTAAGTGCGAAAGCACATGACCAGCGCTTCGGTGTCTTCAGTGCTCTTGCTGCCCTGCTCGGAAGTAAGCAGGCTGGGGGGAAGAACGTGGAAGTGAAAGCCTTCGTCATTGAGGGCGGTGACGGCGTTGCCAATGACCTGGTTGGCGAGTTCGCAGACCGCTTCGCGCGCCAGTCCCTCATCGGTCTCGGAGATTTCAACAGCGGCCAGACGGCTGGCGAGCTGCAATGCTGTCCCAAGCTCGACATCAAAAATGATCCGCCCTTCGATCTCGCCCGCGAGGCAAACTTCGGCAGCGATTCCGTGCCGCCGGTACGCCTCTTTTTCCATAGTCAGGTTCTCGATGAAAATGGACGACCCCAGCCCCTGCGCCAGAACGGCGTCGGCCGAATTGATGAAAGGCTGAATTAAGTCCATTCGCATTGACTACACTCCCGCTCCCGCGCTCTTGGCGGTGGTGGTCTCATCGCGCATCACGTACTTGATGACTTCATAGAGAACCTCGGGCTTCACGGGCTTCTGCACGAAGTGGCGGGCGCCGCGCTGCAGGGCAGCCACGATGTTCTCCTGGTAACCGACCGAAGACACCATCACGATGCGCGCGCTGGGATGATTGCGCACGATCTTTTCGGCCGCTTCGATGCCTTCCATCTGCGGCATGGTGATATCCATCAGAACGATGTCGGGCGTCAGCCGGTCGTACTCGCTGATCGCGGAAATGCCGTCGCCTGCCTCGCCGACCACCGTGCCTCCGAAGGTTTCCACCATTCGGGCCAGGTTCTTGCGGGCAAACACCGAGTCGTCCACGATCAGATAGCGAACCGGTTGACCGTCATCGCTCCGCTTTACGGGTACAAACTTTTCCATGACACTCCTCCACCGACTATCACTTAAACACGACCCGCATCACGTCGGGTAGGTAACTCTAGTTACTTCCGGCGCTGGTTGACCGCTTGACCTCTTTCGCATCCTCGTGACTCCGATCCGGTGCGCACTGGGTCTGCAAAATATCGGGCAGATCCTGAAGGTGCGCGACCCGCATCACCGACCCACGTTCGATCGCCGCCTTGGGCATGCCGAATACCACGCACGTCTCCTGGCTCTGCGCGACTGTGTATCCCCCGGCTGCCCGGATCTCTCCCAGGCCCACCGCACCGTCGTCTCCCATGCCGGTCATCAGCACGCCCATGGCTTGCGAACCAAACTCCACGGCCACGCTGTGGAATAAGACGTCCACCGATGGACAATGCCCGTTCATGGCGACATCGTCCGCCAGCAAGGCGACGTTGCCGAGCGGCAGTTTCTTTACCTTCAGGTGGCGGTTGCCCGGAGCAATGAGCGCGCGCCCGGCGACCAGCAAGTCACCCGATTGGGCTTGCTTCACCCGGATTGGGCAGGAAGCGTCCAGTCGCTTGGCAAACAGATCGGTGAAGCCTTCCGGCATATGCTGCACGACCACGATGCTCCCCGCAAATCCAGCCGGCAGCTTGGAAAATAGATATTGCAAGGCATTCGGACCGCCGGTGGAAACGCCGATGGCGACGATGTGCGTCGGCGCGACCGGCTGAAACTTGCCCGCGATCTCCTCGTGCGCTTCGCCCGAAAGCAGCTGCGGTTGCACTCCCGTGCTCTGGGCCGCGGCGTGGATTTTCCGGATTAACTCGTCGGCAATCTCCGGCATGCGCGCGAACACTTGCTGTGGCTTGGATACGAAATCAAACGCGCCCAGCGACAACGCCTTGAGCGTGATCGAAGCGCCGGCCGTACTATGCGAGCTGACGACGATTACGGGCAGGCGCGACCGCCGCATGATTTGTTTCAGAGTATCGATTCCGTTCAATCCCGGCATTTCGAGGTCGAGCGTCACCACGTGCGGCGACAGGTCCTCGATTTTCTTGAGGGCAAAGTTGCCGTCGATCGCCGTGCCCACCACTTCGATCGAGCCATCCCGTTCGAGAATCTGGGGGATCAACTTGCGCATTAGAGCCGAGTCATCGACGACCAGCACCCGGACCGGCTTGCCTGGAGTCCGATTCACGATTGGCCTCCGCTCGCGCCCCGGGCCTGCGCGGCGTCCGGTCCTGTACTCGACTCTGCCGGCGCGAGACTCGAGAGCAGACCCGCCGTCTGGGGGCCGCTCCCTTCCGCCCGAGCGCCGGTGAAGCGATCGATCAGGGCGATCATATTCAGGATGAGAACCACCCTGCCATCGCCCAGAATCGAAGCCCCACTCACCAGGTCGGTGGTGATGGAATGGTCGTCGAGCGCCTTGATGACGAGTTCACCTTCGCCCGCAAGCTCGTCGACGACGACGCCGAATTTGCGTTCCCCGCTGTTGATCACCAGCACAAAAATCTTGCGCCGCGCCGATGCCTCGCCGCCCAGCGGTTTCGCGCCCAGGCGCAGCAGAGGCAGCACGTCATTGCGCAGTTGCAAAACGTCGTAGCGTTCCACCTGGCGAATGTTCTCTTCCATCGTGCGCGCGATCTCCGCCACGGCATTCAGCGGCAGAGCGTAGAGGCGCTGCTCGACGCGAAACATCAGCGCCCGGATGATGGCCAGCGTCAGCGGCAGGCGCAGGCGGAACGTAGTGCCCCGCCCCACCGCGGTTTCGATCTGAATCGTGCCCTTCAGACGCAGGAGCACGCTTTCAACCACGTCCAATCCCACGCCGCGACCGGAAAGTTCGGTGACCTCATTGGCGGTGGAGAAGCCCGGCTGCAGAATCAGATGCAAAGTCTCCGCTTCGGTCAGGCGGGCGGCCTGCTCGGCTGGCAGCAATCCCCGGGATACGGCGCGCTGCCGGACTTTTTCCGAATCAATGCCGGCTCCGTCGTCGGAAACTTCGATGACCACCTGATTCCCCTGGTGATAGGCGGCGAGCCGCAAGGTTCCCTGTGGCCGCTTGCCGGCGCGGACCCGCTCCTCGGCGGTTTCGATGCCATGACCAACCGCATTGCGCACCAGGTGGGTGAGCGGTTCGGCGAGCGCATCTAAAATGCTTTTGTCGAGATCGGTCTGCCCGCCCCGGACGATGAGTTCGACTTGTTTGCCGCACTGCTGTCCCACGTCGCGCGCAATCCGTGGAAAGCGGCGGAACAGTTGATCGACGGGTACCATGCGAATCTTCATGACCGAGTGCTGCAGGTCGTTCAACACCCTTCCCTGAAATGCCATCGCGTCGGAGAACTTTCCCAGTAAAGCGTCTTTGGGGAAGCGCTTTCCAAATTCCAGCACCACCTGCTGCAGCATCGATTTTGCCAGGATCAACTCGCCGACCAGATTGAGCGTGCTGTCGATTTTTGCCGCATCCACGCGCAGCAGGTTGTCGGGACCGGCCGCTACGGCCGGCGCGGGCGGTTCGCTGGGCGCGGGCGTGTTCCGGTCCGCGACGCATGCCGCGATTTCGGTCTTGACCCCGGTGGCAGTCGGCGCGACCTCGATTTGGCGTTGAGAATCGGCACCCTCGAAGTCGCCCGCGGAAGCCGGCGGGAGCGCGCGAGTCGGCGCTTGCCCGCGCAGCGACATCGTTTTCACATTCAGCGTGATGGTGGGAATACTGCATTTCGCGCGGATCTGTTCCGCCGGTTTGTCCGACGCGAGAGCCGCTGCTACCTGGATGATCGGTTCGTGACCGCCTTCGGCCGGATAGAGAGCCAGCACCTCGCCCAACCCGGCAAGGGCCAACTGGATCATCTGACGGGCGGCGATGGGCATGCCGCACTGGGGGTCGATTTCCACTACCACATGATGGACGCGCTTGCCCTCCGAAACCGCCTGAGCGATTGCCAGTTGCTCATACTCCGACCAGGGTGCTCTCTTCGCCGAGGGTTTCCGGGCCTTGCTTTTGGATTTTGCCGCGCCGCTGTCTGCCGGGTGCGCCAGATGGGCGATCTCCGCTCGTAAAGACTCGATGCTGGGGAGTTCCGTGCCTTTCCGGTAAGCCTCCAGCATGGCCGCAAAGACATCGGCAGCGCGCAACGCGATGGCGGGAACCGAGGCGGCGGTGGCCGGGTTTTCCAGCGCCAGCACATCCTCGAACTCATGGCACAGTTCGCTGAACTCCCGGAATCCGCACGCGGCCGCGTCACCCTTCAGCGTATGGACGGTGCGGCGCAGACTGCGGGCGGCCTCCGCATCGCTTGGCGATTGTTCCAGTTGCATGGCTTCTTCGTTCAGCTTCTGCACGAGTTCGGCAGCGGTTTCGAAGAACAACTGGCGGAGTTCGGTCATGCGCTCGTCGTGTGCGCGATCGTTGGTCTGATTGCCGCTCCGATCGCTGCTCCGATCCTGGGGAGGGACGGTCACATCTTCACCTCAACGCGCTGATACGCCGTGCCGCTGTTGCGATGGACCATCTGAAATTTGTCGGTCAGTCCGAGCAGGCTTTCGGCATGGCCGACAAGGAGGTACCCGTGAGGATTCAAGCAGCGATAAAACTTTTCCACCAGCCGTTTCTGCTCGGCTTCGTCGAAGTACATCATCACGTTGCGGCAGAAGATGACGTCGTTGCGTTGCGGCAGGTATTCGGTCTTCAGGTTGTGAAAGTCGAAATGCACCAGTTCCTTGACGTTCTTCTTGACCACGTAGCGGTCGCCCACTTTGTCGAAATAGCGCAGGCGGCAACCATAGTCGACGGGAGCCATCTGGTGGTCGGCGTAGGAGCCTTCCTGGGCGGTGCGCAAAACCGAATAGTTGATGTCGCTGGCCAGAATTTCCAGCCGAAACGGGGTTGGCACCAGGGGCTTGGGGACTGGCGATTCGAGGGAACGAGAGGGATGGCGCAGAGAGCAATTCGACAGTGCCTCGGCCACCTGCATGGCGATCGTGTATGGTTCCTGTCCCGTGGAACAGCCGGCGCTCCAGATTCTGAGAGAGTAGTCGTGGTTCGCCTGCTTGCGTCGAAGCAGATCGTCCATCACATCCCGCTGAAACAAGTCCAACTGCGCCTTGTTGCGGAAGAAGCTGGTCTCGTTGACCGTGAGGTTTTCGAGCAGGAGCGCCAATTCCTGTTTCCCGTGCCGGCTGATGAGCAAGCAGTAGTAGCTGTCAAAGGAATCCAATTGGCATTCCTTCATGCGCCGGTGCAATCGGTCCTGGAGGAACGAAGTGCGCCGGTCGTCGAAGTGCATGCCGCACTCCTGATACACGAGCGCTTGCAGCAACTTCAATTCCGCTTCGCTGAGTGCTGTGGTTTCGCTTGGATTCATGTTGGTTGAATGATGCCGGTCATTTTCCTGCGGATGCAGTCCTGGTGCCCGCCGTGCCAGCCGTGGCGTTGCTGCCCGCTGCTAGTGTTTCCGCCGCCTTGTTCCGAACTTCGCGTGCCGCCAGCACTTTGCCGATATCGAGCAGAATGATCAATCTTCCCTGATACTTGCCGAGACCGGTCACGCAGTCCAAGCCGCCTTCCTGCATCATGGCGGGCGCGGCTTCGATTTCGCTTTCTGGAATCTTCAAAACCTCGGACGCCGAGTCCACAATCATGCCTACGAGCCGGCCGCGGTGTTCCACGACCAGAATGCGGCTGCGGCGGTCGATCCGGGTGCAGGGTTGTCCAAATCGCTTCCGCAGATCCACCACCGAGATGATCTTTCCGCGCAGGTTGATGACCCCCTCCAGAGAATCGGGCGCATCCGGCACGGCCGTGATCTCCGGAACCCGGACGATCTCATGGAGCGCAGTGATGGGCACGCCATAGGTCTCGCGCCCCACCAGAAATCCCACTACGTGCGTCTCTTGGTTCATGAATGGAATACCTTCAATGGGACCCCGCAGTCGCCGCCCGCCCCTTATGTGTTTGACTCGGCGTGCGCTCGTTCTGGCTCGTTCCCTCGTTGGATCGCAACCCAAACCGGTCCACCGAACCGAGCAGCCCCTGCGACATCTTCGACATTTCATCGGAGGAGGTGGCCAATTCCGTGGAACTCGACGTGGAGGCTTGCACCAGTTCGCGCATGCGCTCCATCGCTTGCACCACCGCCCCCGCTCCGGAAGCTTGCTCCTCGACGGCCGAGTTGATCTCGTGGGTAATTTCGTTCAGGCGCGTGGTGGCGCGCGCGATCTGCGCCGAGCCGTTGGACTGCTCGTTGGTGGCGGCCCCAATCTCCTGTGCGAATTTGTAGACCTCGGTCACCACATTCGATATTTTTCGCAGCGCCGCATTCAGTTCTTGCCCCAGATTCAGCCCTTCGTTCACGATGGTCGTGCTCTTCTCCATGTTGTCGACGGCTTTGCGTGCTTCCTTCTGGATGCTCTCGATCAGTTCGGAAATTTCCTTGGTGGATTGCGCGGACTTTTCCGCCAGCTTGCGGACTTCGTCCGCCACCACCGCGAATCCCAGACCGTGCTCGCCGGCGCGCGCCGCTTCGATGGCGGCATTCAGGGCCAGCAGGTTGGTCTGCTCCGCCAGGTCGTCGATCACTTCGACAATCTTGCCGATGTTGTCCGCCCGCGCGCCCAGAGCGTCGATGATCTCGCCCGAGGAGTGAATCGTGGTGTTGATCCGGTTCAGGCCATCGGTCGCTTTTTCCATGGTGCCGATGCCGCTGTGCACCTCTTCCCGGGAACGGTTCGAGATGTCGAGCAAAACCTTGGCCGTATCCGCGACCCGCTGAATCGAGGTCACCATCTGGTCGATCGAGGCCGAAGTTTCGCTGACGCTCGAGGCCTGGGTCTGCGTGCTCTTCACCATGTTCTGCACGTTCACGCTCATCTCGTGCATGGTGCTGGTCACTTCGTCGATGGCCGAGGAAGTCTGCAAGCTGTTTCTGGCGGACTCGTCGGACGCGCTGGCCACCTGGCTGGACGCGGTCGCCACCTGGGTGGCGGCGTCGCGCACATTGCGCACCAGTCCGCGCAGCCCTTCCACCATGCGGGTGAACGCGTTGGCCAAAGTGTCGTTGGCCGAGCGCGGATGGACTTCCACCGAAAGGTTGCCGCCGGCGATGGCTTCGGAGACCGCAGCCATTTCCTTCAGGTACTTGACCATCGAGTCGAACGTCCGAGCCAGGTGCCCGATCTCATCTTTTCCGTGAACGTCGATGTTGTGCTCCAGATCGCCGCTCTGGCCGATCTGCTCGGCCACGTGAATCAGCCGGGTCAGCGGCCCCGTGATTCCGGTGGCCGTCCGGTAGGCGATGATGACGCCCAGGCCGAGCGCGAACAGGGAACTGACCACCGCAGCCAGAATCGTCCAGGCCGCGGCGTTTTCGTCGTTGTTCCGCCGCTCGTCCAGCAATTTGCGATTCTCCTGGTCGACATCGTCGAGAACGACGCTCGAACGCGAGACCCAGGAGTTGGGATCCTTTTGCAGATAGAAAATCTGCAACTCGCTTACCGTCGCGTTGCCGCTATCCACCGCCCGGCGTTTCTCCACCAGCGGGTTGGCGAACTCGTTGCCCCAAGCCTGCTCCATCCCCTGCACTTTTTCCAGGTTGCTTCGTTGTTGCGCGGAATTCGACAAGTCCTGCGCATGGCGCAGGGCGTCCGCCAGTTGGTGTTCGCCGTCATTCATCTTTTCCACGTCCCGGGTGTCCCCGCTGAGCAGGTAGTTCTGCAGGTGCAGCCGGTTCTGCATCATCCGGAAGCGGACCAGCGAGGTCACTTCGGTCATGTCGATCGAGCGTTGCGCCGCGGCTTTGGCCTCGTGTTCGCGATGCACTCCGTACAGATTGATGACCAGCAGCACTAGAACCAGCGCCAGAATGATGCCAAAACTCAGGTAGAGTTTTCTTCCGATATTCATGCTTCAGCCTTCCTCGCCGTTTGTTGCAAGCCGAATGGGACCATAAATTTACTGATGCGGATCAAAACGAAATTCCACAATCCCCGTGGACTCTTCCGGGCCCGCTTCGTAACGCCATTTCCGAACCGCATCCAAAGCCGCGTTCGCCAATACCGGATGCCCGCCAATCAGCTTTGCGTTTTTGATTGTCCCGTTGGGCGCGACCGTGATCTCGACCTTCACGACGCCCATGATGTTCATATTCTTCGCCAGTTCCGGATACGTCGGCGCGACCGTGCTCTTGGTCTTTCGATTGACCAAGTCCTGGCCCCACGCGAGCGGAACGCAGGTTAGGGACCATCCACCGAACAGCAGCAGCCCCACCGCGAACAGACGCTTCAGGCCCTGAAATGGCACGCTGACTCCAGTTGTCGCTTCGTCCTATCTTCGTGCCAGAACCCTGCCGACCGATACCAAAAGTTCCATTTTGGCGTTACTTTGGTGAGAAGAAAAGATTCCTTATTCCTTGCCATCCGCCCTTTGCTCCCGGCGCAAGAATGTCGCGCTGGTTTGGAGCAAGGCCAACCCCGACCCCAAAATGAGACGCCGGTATCATTTTGGCGCTGTTTCCCAAGTTGGCACCACCGCTGTGTATTTTCTTGACTCAATTTGAGAATCGGGCGTAGGTTTTATATGTAATTAATTTATTTTCAACTGCTTACGGAACATGATGGGTGCGCTCTGATACGCTACCCCGGAAATTCGAGCTCCGGCGACCGGTCTCAGTCTGAGGAGGCTTTGCCAGACACCGCAGCGGTGATGGAGAGTCTTGCCGACCGATTGCGCGCGCTGCTGCATTCGCCGGCAGTGCTCGTCTTCCTGCAACAGGAAAGGGTGCTGCAGCTACAGGCGGTGTCGACCGAGGCTCCCCATCTGGCTCTCGCCGTCCGATTGCGTTTCCATCGGAACGAACTCCGTTCATCGCTTGAGATCGCGGCCCGCGCGGTTGCGGCTGGCGAGAGCATTACGGTGAGCATTGACGGCGCTTCTCACTTTGGAGAAGATTCGCCGCCCGGCGTTCTCATCGCATCGCCGTTCCGCACCTCGCGCTCGCAAGGTGCAATTCTGGTGTATCCACGTCTGGCATCGCCGTTCACACAGGAAGAGAAAGCCCTGGTCTCCGCTTTGGCTGGTTTTGGCGCGGTTGCCATCGCCAACGCCGAATTGTGCGGCATGGCCCGGACCGAGGCACAGGAACTGCAACACAAATTTCACCAGGCAGAGGAGTACCGCCGCCGCGCCGAAGCCCTAGTCACCCTCGCGCTGGAGATGAACACCGCGTTGCAAATGCCGGAGTTCCTGCGCAACTTCGCTCTGCACACGGGCGCCCTGCTCGGTGGTCGCGCCGTTGCGCTCTTGCTTCAGTCGCCAGAGCCGGATATGGTCTTGATGGCGGGCACATCGGAAGTGGAGGACGAGTCGCTGCTCCGCCGCGTGCGACAGTCGATCGACGCAGCGCTGCCGAAATATCCGACCGATCTCGCCTTCGCTCCGGCCGGCGATATGTTGGGAGCGGATCTTGCCTCTAGCCTGGCATGGACCGATTGCACCTTGCTTCGGCTGGCCCGCTCCTCGGGAGAACTGATCGGCTTGCTTTGTCTGGCGGATCGGGGCGCACCGCCCTCCCCCGAAGATCGGCTACTGCTGCTGGCCGTGGCCGCTCATGCCAGCATCACGCTGGAGAATGCTTGTCTGTTTGGACACCTACAGCAAACCAACCAGCACTGGCTGGAAGTATTCGACGCGATCGGCGACTTTATCGTGGTGCACGACGAGCAGCAAAACATTCTTCGCGTCAATCGGTCCCTGGCGGATTTTGTCGGCATCGCCCCCGATCAGTTGATTGGCGTCAACATGCGGGCGCTCGAAGCGCTTTCCGCGGGCGCTTCGCCGCACTCCTGCCCCTTCTGCCACAGCGGCGACGGTTTCGACGAATACGTACATCCGGCGCTGGAGCGCACCTATCTGATTTCAACCTCGCGCATTCACGGCTCCAGCCAGGGGCCGTCATCACGCGGGGTTGGCGCCATGGGGACGAGCAGTGCCCAGTGGCAGATTGTGCACGTGCTCAAGGACATCACCGACCGGCGCGAGGCCGAGCGCCGCTATCGCGAACTTTTCGACAACATTCAGGAAGGAATTTTCTTTTCCACTCCCCAGGGCCGCTTTGTCGAAGTCAACGATGCGTTGGTTCGCATGCTCGGCTATCGCAGCCGGGAAGAAGTAATTCAGCTCGACATTCCCACCGAAGTGTATTTTTCTCCGCGGCGGCGCGAAGAACTGGCGGAACTGTTCGCCCGCCAGGGCGGCCTGCACAATCAGGAAGAAGTTCTGCGGCGCAAGGACGGATCTCCGGTCCATGTCTACATCAACTGTTTCGGAGTGCGCGATGCGGCGGGGAACATACTGCAGTACCGCGGGGTGATGCTCGACATCACCGGTTTGCGCCAGTCGCAGACCGAACTGCAGAAAGAGCGCGATTTTTCCAGCAAAATCCTCAGCCATACCCAGAGCCTGATTCTGGTCACCGATACCGAAGGCGTGATCAGTTATGCCAACCGGCGCTGGAGCGGACTCGGTTTTCAACAGAACCAGGTTCTGACTCACCCCTTGCCCGAGTTGTGCGCGGCCCAGCGCCGCGCCGCGCTTCGCGAAGCGCTGGCCGAGGTGGCTCGCGGCCAGCAAGTCGATAACTTCGATCTGCCCCTGATCCGCGGAGACGGCGTCAGCGGCCAGTTCTCCGCCAATCTCAGCCCCATCAGCGGCGAAGACGGCCGGGTGAGCAGCATTGTTGTCGTGATGACCGACGTCACCGACTCCGCCATGCTTCGCTCCAAGTTGATTCATGCCGAAAAAATGGCCGCCGTGGGACATTTGGTCTCGGGCGTCGCTCACGAAGTCAATAACCCGCTCACCGCCATTCTTGGATTCACCGACCTCCTGATGGAAAACCCGGAAATTCCGGAAAGCGCGCGCCGCGATCTGCGGGTGATTTTGCAGGAAGCGCAGCGCACCAAGCAGATCGTGCAGAACCTGCTGAGTTTTGCCCGCCAAATGCCGCCGCAGCGCAAACTGATCCAACTCAATTCCATTTTGCAGCGCACCGTGCACCTGCGTTCGTACGATTTCATCAGTCACGGCATTCAGGTGATCGAACATCTCGACGAGTCGCTGCCCCAGGTGGTGGGAGATTCACACCAGCTACAGCAGGTGTTTCTCAACATTCTGAATAATGCGTACGATGCGGTCCGCGAAACCGCCCGGCCCGCCCGCATTGAGATCATGAGCGCTCTGGCCGGTCCCTTCGTGGAGATTTCATTCCGCGACAACGGCACCGGCATTGCCGATCCCGAACACATTTTCGACCCGTTCGTTACGACCAAAGACGTTGGCCAGGGGACGGGCTTGGGCCTGAGTATCTGTTATGGCATCGTCCGCGAACATTGCGGCGAAATTCTGGGCCACAACAATCTGGACTCGGAAGGTGCGACCTTTATTGTCCGCCTCCCGGTAACCAGCGAAACGGCATCCTTCGGTGCCGCTGCAGGAGTACATCCAAAATGACGCAAACTGGAACCAAACCCGCTTGTGTGTGCGTGCTTCTGATTGAAGACGAGCCAACGGTCCTGGCTTTGGTGCGCGCCGTTCTCGAGGGCCACGGATATGCCGTCGTTGCCTGCGAATCCGGCGCCGAAGCCCTGCGCCTGCTCGAGGCTGACAACTTTCATGGCGTCGTCTCCGACATGCGCACGCCCGGCGGCGTCGATGGCGCCCAGGTCTATGCCTGGATCGCCCGCCACCGGCCGGAATTGGCCCGCCGCCTGGTATTTATCACCGGCGACATTGCCAACGAGGAAACCGCGGCCACGCTGCGCCGCACCGGCGCGCCCTGCGTGGAAAAGCCGTTTCGCGTCCATGACTTCATTTCCGTGGTCGAGCAGACCATGGGCAGGGCTGCTTCATGAATCAGAATCTTACGACCGAAGACCTCCAGATTCGATTGCTGATCGTCGACGACGAACAGACCATTCGCCGGCTCTGCATCACGGTCGGCGAGTCGCTCGGCTTCTTCTGCCTCGAAGCCGAGAGCGGCAATGCAGCCTTAGCGCTGCTCGAGGAGCAGTCCGTCCACATGGTGCTCACCGACATGGTCATGCCGCGCATGACCGGCCTGGAATTTCTGGAGCAGGTCAAACGCACTTACCCGCGCATCGAAGTCGCCGTCATGACCGGCCACGGATCGGTCGAAACCGCCGTACAGGCCATGAAACTCGGCGCTTACGATTACATTGCCAAGCCCTTTTCGCCACTCGACGAACTCCGCCTCTTCTTGCGCCGCATGGCCGACAAGGTCCGCCTCGTCGAGGAAAATCTCTATCTCCGCGAACGCTCAGAAACCGAGACTTCGCTCCACGGCATCATTGGCAATTCCACCGGCATTCAGAACGTCCTGCGCATGATTTCCCGCCTCAAAGACACGCGCACCCCGGTCCTGATTTCCGGCGAAAGCGGAACCGGCAAGGAACTGGTGGCCCGCGCGCTGCACTTCCGCGGAACCATGGCCAGCCGCCCCTTCGTCGCCGTCGACTGCGGATCGCTCGTCCCCACGCTGATCGAAAGCGAGTTGTTCGGCTATGAAAAAGGAGCCTTTACCGGTGCTCTCCGCTCCAAGCAAGGACTGCTGCAGTCTGCCGATACCGGTACTATTTTTTTCGACGAGGTCGGCGAACTGCCTCTCGAAATGCAAGCCAAGCTGTTGCGTTTTCTCCAGGAAAAAGAAGTCCGTCCCGTGGGTAGCAATCAGAAGGTTAAGGTCGACGTGCGTATCATGGCCGCTACCAACCGCGACCTCGATGCAGAATACCGGAAGGGAACCTTCCGCAAGGACCTCTACTTCCGTCTCAATGTCGTGACCATTTCTCTGCCGCCATTGCGGGAGCGCCGTTCCGACATTCCCATCCTGGCCACGTTTTTCCTCGAACGCCTCGCTCCCGCGCGCAGCCTCCAAATTTCCAGCTCCGCCATGAAAGCCCTGTTGGCCTATGATTGGCCGGGCAACGTTCGCGAGCTGGAAAACTGCCTGGAGCGCGCCGTCGCTCTCGGCGACCAGAGCATCATCGAAGTCGGCGATCTGCCGCCAGCGATCGCCAACGCGGAGGCCGCAACCGAAGCGCTCGCTGTGCCGGAATTCTCCGGGCGCGCCACCGATCTTCGCGCCACTGACCTGGAAGATATCGAGCGCGCAACCATCGAGCGCGTCTTTTCGCAAGTCAAGGGAGACAAGGCTGTGGCGGGCAAGATGCTCGGGATCAGCCGCGCCACGCTGTATCGCAAGCTCAAGCGCTACAGCATCGGCGCCCGCGAGGATCCGCCGCAGTCGACGACACTGCAATAGATTCCTCTTGTGGAGAGGAGCGAGCGTGGGGACGGGCGACTCACAAGCCTGCCCTGAGCGAAGCCGAAGGGTCCAAGCCGAGCGCAGTTCGGCAGCGGGCACAGGCTGCCGAACTGAGACAATCGTTTCATTCTGAGACGGGTTTCCCCCGTTCCCCCAAGAACCAAACCGTTCCGCACCCGCCACCCGCCGTTAAGCGCTTATCTTTCTTCGACCTGTCCTTCGGTGCATGGCCCTCGGGTTTTTGGCGAACTTCGTGCACTACCGAAATGCTGATCAAGCGGCACGAGGGTCTCCTTGCACCTTTCAAGAAGGGAACAGGGGAGCCTCGGCAGCTCCAGTTCCCCCGGGATTGAGGATTTCGTGACCTACCAGGCAACCGCTCTTGCACCTGAGGCTGACATCGTAAGTCGCTTGGCCAGGTTCTTTCCCGAAGCCACGCCAGTCCGGATTCCCATCAAGCTCAGCCGCACTGATGGGAACGGCAATGGCAACGGAAGCGCACACAAAACCGAAAACGCCTTTTTCCAGAACACGGTCATCGAGTTCGGGACGCCGCACGAAGTTTTGTTCACTGTCGATCAGCCTCTGGAATTTGCCGATCAGGTGCTGGTCGAGAGCAACGACGGCATGCTGCGCGCCGAAGCCTCCGTGGTCGCCGTGCAATATCACTCGAAGCGGATTGCGGTTGCCGCCCGCTTCCTGAAACCTGTACCCAATTGGATTGTGAAATCATGACTGCTTCCTCCCAATCTCCGTTCGAGCCTTCCGCGCAGCTTTCCGTGGAAGACCAGGGCGCCAGGCTCTGCGCTCTGCAACCGGTTTACGCCGCTTTGGTGCGTGAATTTGTGATTGAGGTCTCCACCTGCCCCATTGACGATGGCGGCGCATTTTCGCCGTCGACGGAGTCGGTGGCGGAGGCCGGGGCCTGGTTCGAGGGGGTGGACGCGCAGATCCAGGTGCACCAGTTGCGCCAGTTCTTGCAGGCCACGCCTCTGGCCAGCGAAACCGTGCTTCGCCATCTTCTCTTGCATCACATGCATAAGGCCGCGAAGTCCGCCGCCGACCGCGACAAGACGGACTTTCTCCTGGTGCAGTATTTTTCGCTGTGCGTGCCTTCGGGTCTGGCAGACGCCGACGTGGACCTCGAGTACGTGGCTCAGGTGCTGGAACCAGTGCTCGGGGCGCAATCGCCGAAGATCCCCGCGTGGTTAAATTCGCTGGAGGGCATCTTACAGTCCGCGGCGGGTTGCCGCCGTCTTAGCGAACTGTTGCACAGCGGGGCGCTGGAGCAGGGGCGCAAGCTCAAAACGCAGAGCGCGGCGCGCTACTTCGAGCCCTCGGCCATGGTGGCCTTTACGCGCTTCAGCTTCATGATCCGGCGGATGTTCTTCCGTCTCATGCACGACGATCTCAACGCCATTCAGGATGGCCTGCGCGAACTCGAACGCGCTGGAGCCGAAACCGTCGATTGCCGCCGCGCTCAATTCTCCGCTGCGGAACCGATCGGGCGTTTGCGCATGATCTGCCACGCCTGGAAGGTGATGTTCCACGCCGAATATTCCTCGGGACAACCCTTGCGCATGCTGGTCGATCTGCGAGCGGCCGTCGACGACGCTCGGGAAAACCGGGCGACGCAGCCCCCGCTCGCCAAGAGCGCAGCTGCGGGTAAAGAACAGGAGTGATCCGGCGTCTCTTTTACTCCTTAGTCGCGACGCTGCCGAGGACGAGCCAGAGAGCCCAGAGAGCGATGATGAGAACATGAATCGTCCCACCGTCCTGATTCTTGCCAGCGATCCCGCCTTCTCGCGAGAGATCACCGCACATTGGCCGCACGATCCGTTGCCCAATGCGAATCGGCCAGAGTTTATCGTGCTGGATGAAGGTTTTTTGCGGGATCTCAAGGGCAGCCAATACGACCTGGCGATCGCCGATGCCTCTTCGGTGGGAAAGAGGATTCCTCATGGCCAAGGTGATGAGCAGATGCCTGCTGTCAAGACCGCCGGCGGCAAGATCAAGGCGAGGCGTACACCCCTCAACAGAAGCCAGAACAAGGAACTGAAGCAATCATTGTTCGCGGCCGGCAAGCCGGCCATTGTGATTCACTCCGATGCCTCGCTCGATCTCTACAACATCCAAGGCGCCGTGATCGACTTACGGCGCGAGGCCGGCCTCTGGCCCGCGTTGGCCGGTCTCGTCGGGCGCGAAATTCTGCGTCGTTCGCAGGCCGAGTCGCGCGCCAGAGAGTCCGATAAAATCTGCGCCGCCGCCCAAGCCGAGGCCACACTCGGGCGCTACATGGTCGAGATGCGGACTGGCATCAACAATGCTCTCACCACCGTACTCGGCAACGCCGAGTTGCTGGCGCACGAACCCGGGCTCCCCGCCAGCGCGCAAGCGCAAGCCAATGCCATTCGCCACATGGCGCTGCGGCTCCACGAAATCTTTCAACGGTTCTCGTCGATCGAAAAGGAACTCAGCGTCGCCGCTCGCGAGCCGGGCGCAAAAGCCGCCCACGCTGCCGGTTGAGCTGTTGGGGAGCGCCGGGCGTCCTTGCCCGGCCACGACGCCATCGAAAGCCAAAGCTGGGTCGGCGACACGCCCGTCGTTTCTCGCATGACACGCAGATGCGCAATCCTACGGTTTTGCGCCCGTCTTGTTTGTTTCCGTTTGCGCTTCGATTCGAACACCGGGCGCAACGAGTGGCTTGGCCAGCGTTCCGGTGAGCGCCCACGATTGCTCGTCGCTGCGCGTCATCACGAAGTTGAAAACGCCGCTCGGCGAAGCGGTTCCGCCGACCTGATAAAGGCCGTCCCGCGATTCCAGTCTGCCGGCCGAGAGTTCCCAGGCGCCTTTGTTCAGTTGCAACTCGCCGGTGAAGCGGTGTACCGGCAAGGGCACTGGCGAGCCCGGAACCTCAATATGCGGCAGGCTGCCGTCGCGCATCGCGAAGTGCAGTTTGCCCTCGGAGCGGGCCGGCAGTTCGCGAAAGCTGTTGCCGGAGCCGTCTAGCTCGAAATTTCCGTCGGCCTTCCCAACAATCCACGCATCGTTCATCAGCGCGCCCACCTGCGCCAGCGAAATGTCTTGCAAGGCGCCGCTGCCGTGGAAGTGCACCAGCGCGGCGGATTGCGGCGCGGCTTCAGGCGTGTCCGCTTCGTTCTGCGCGGCGTCGCGAGGTGATACATCCAGTGTCCAGTTGCCCCGGTGCGTGCCCTGTAACAGCTGTGCGCGCAGAGAGGTCAGCGCGATCTTGCCTCGATCCACTTCAACTGCGGTGAACACGTGGGTGGCCAAAAGCTTGTTCAATTCGAAGCGACCGACGTGCAAAGCGCCGTGGGCTTGAATCGCGAGCAGCGGCGAACGGCGCAGCGGCTCGTTGGAACGGGAACTGGAACTGGAATTAGAGTCAGACCCGGAGTCGGAATTCAATATCCGGTACCAGGCACGCTTGGCCGGATGCTGAGCGAACCACTCGGCAATCTCCCCAGTCGAGAGCTGGTCGGACGTGAGGTCGAACTGAAACACGCAGTTGGGAGCAACGCCCGGAATGTGGCCCGCTCCTGTTTCTGCAACTGTGCTGGAAGCGGCGGTGGCCATGGTGCAGTGACGGGGAGCTGTAACCGCGCCGCTCCAATGAGTGCTTCCCGTGTGCGCGGAAAGTTTTTGCAGCGATACCGCATCTGGCGTGAAGGAAATGTTCGCCGAGTCAATCTCAATCGGTGTATTCAAGCCCCGCATCTCGGCGCGCACGTTGCGCAGTTGCGCCGTGCCCGACGTGGATGGCGCGGCAAATCCGCGCCAAGGCCCGGAAACGCTTACATCCAACCTGGCCGAACCTTCCGCCGCCGGGCGCGACACCGGCAAGCCGAGAACGCGCTCAACGCTAAACAGATCCTTGAGTTCGGCGTCGCCGTGGAGAGAAAAGGAATAACCGGCGGAAGATATCCATCCGCTGGCGTTCACCGGCGCGGATCCGTTGATCGTTAGTGCGGACGGGCCGATCTGCAGGCGAATTTCACTTGGCTTTGGGTCTTTTGGTGGCTCCAGGTATCCGGTTCGCTTAAAGATCGCCAACATCTTCGGAGTAATTATCGTCACTGGGCCTGTACTCTGTGAGGGCAACATCAGCGGGATCGTGCCGAGCGCAATCTCATCCTTGCCCGCATTCGACGACAGGATTACGTTGATCGCCGACCCCTTCCCAGTCCATTCTTCGTATTGCCGTCCCGGCGGAAATTCCCTGAAATAGGGCGGACCGCCCTGTCTCGCGTTGAAGACGGCGTTCAGCAATCCGCTCGCCGAAAGATCGCGAGGCAGTTGCTGTTTCGCGTGCCGCAGCAGTCGAACCACCGCGGCTAGAGGCACGTTTTCGGCCTCAAGCGTGAGGTCGTAAGCGGGCGGTTGTGTGAACGGTCTGGAATACCCGCGCAAGCGCAGAGCGCCGCTGCCGACCGGCGATTCGCACAGCAGATCGCTCAGTGCGCCGGTGACCGCGTCGTATTGCCCCGAGCAAGAGCTCGCCAGACGCATGTTCTCGGTGTCGACAATATCGTAGCGCCGAAAATCCCCGACTGTGGCCTGGCTCTCGATTCGCAGCGCTTCGGGAGTGCCCGACAACTTTGCCGCAAAACTGACTCCGCCGCGCCATCCCCGGTCTTTTCCGCTTAGCAACTGGGTGATCTGCCCGAGTTGTCCTTTCTGCCATTGCACGGCGATATCCAGCGGCGTCAGCCGCATGCTCGAAGCGCGCTGCCACCGGGCGTTGATCTGCACAAGTCCAGTATCGGTCAGGTGGAAATCCGTGCGCACGGGTTCCGCCTTGATGCGAGCGCTCCAGGAATTGTCCGAATCCTGCCACAGCGCCACGTCGGCATTCATCAGCGCGTAGGATTTTTTCGTTTGCCCCAACTTGAAGTTGACGCGGGCGTTGCTGGCTTCGAGATAAGGGAATACCGGGCGGCTCTCGGATGCAGTTTTGGCGGTCGGAGCCGCGGGAATTTGCGCGTTGCGTTCGAGCAAGCTGGCCAGATTCCAGCGACCCTGGTTGTTGCGCACCAGGTTAATGCTGGGTTCGTTGGCACTTAAGGTCGCGATTTCAAGCCGTCCGCGCAGCAGGGAACGAAACCGGATCGCGGCGAAAACATCCTCGGCGCGGATCATCGGTTCCGCGCTAAAGTCCGGGTCGTCGTAAATCACCAGCCCTTCCAGGGCAAATCCCGGCCGCGGCAGCACATGGAAACGCACATTGTCGATGGTGACCTTGCGGCCCAGAGCGCTTCCGATCGAAGTGGAAATCCGGTTGCGCAACCGGTATACGCCGGGTCGAAACAGAAACAGGATCAGCACCAATGCCGTGACCGCAGCCACTCCGCGCTTCGATCGTAGGAACTTCACTTCACAACCCTGAGCGTGCGCGACCAGCGTGTCTGGTCGAAGAGATGAAAGACGATGTGCGCGATGAACCCCAGTCGGTCGCTCGCTCCGCGCATCAGGTACTGACCTTCCGGAGTGACAAACGACCAGTAGATGAACATGGGGCGTCCAATGATGTTCCCGCGCGGAACAAAGCCCCAGAAGCGGCTGTCATAGCTCACATCGCGGTTGTCGCCCATGGCAAAGTAGGTGTTGGCAGGTACGACAATATCTTCTCCCTCAATGTGCTTTAGTAATTCTTCCGCCCATTTTTCGTTGCGAACGCCGTACATCTCGGAGGGGGGCAGGGCGGGAAAATTATCCGTATAGGGATTGTGTTCCCGCTTGTGGCGGACAAATGGTTCTATTAGCTTTTCGCCGTTGCGATACACCGCATCGTCGCGCAAGTGGATACGGTCGCCGGGCACGCCGATGATGCGTTTGACCAGAAATAGGCCCGCTTGTTCCGGCGACATAAACACGGCAATATCGTCGCGGCGGACGTCGCGATAGGGCAGCAACGGCCCCATCCAACGCGTCGCCGGCGCGAACTGCTCCCGGTTCACGATGACATGGTCGCCGACGAGCAGCGTGTCTTCCATGGAACTGGAGGGGATTTCAAAATTCTGCAGAACAAAAGTCATGGCAAAGAGCAGGATGACGAGCAACTCCGCCAAAGAGGCGAAAAAATCCACCGGCGTTTCACGCCGCGGTTCGCCGGTCACGTCCTCTTCCGCATTCGGTGCGTCTTTCGCCACCTCGGACATCGGTTTCTAAGCTCTCTTCTCAGCGTACCAGCTTGAAGGTTCGCGACCAGCGCGTTTCATCGAAGAAGTGAAGAATGATGTGCGCGATGAATCCCAGTCGGTCACCCGCGCTGCGCATCTGGTACTGGTCCTCCGGAGTAATGAACGACCAGTAGATGAACATCGGCCGGCCGATCAGATTCTTTTTCGGAATGAAACCCCAGAATCGGCTGTCGTAGCTATTCTCGCGGTTGTCGCCCATGGCAAAGTAACTATCCGGAGGTACAACAATGTCGTCTCCCTCGATATGCTTCGGCAGTTCCTCCGCCCATTTTTCGTTGGTTACGCCGCCCTCCGAAGGCGGCACGGCGGGAAAATTCTCCGTGTAGGGGCTGGGTTCGCGCTTGTGTCGGACGAATGGCTCAACCAGCTTCTCGCCGTTGCGGTACACGACATCGTCGCGCAAGTGAATACGGTCGCCGGGAACGCCGATGATTCGCTTCACCAGGAACAGGCCCGGCTGCTCGGGCGACATGAACACGGCAATGTCGTCGCGGCGGACGTCGCGATACGGCAGCAGTGACCCCATCCAGCGCGCGGGTGCGGCAAACTGTTCGCGGTTCACGAACAGGTGGTCGCCGATCAGCAGGGTGTCTTCCATGGAACCGGAAGGAATCTCAAACGCCTGCAGCACGAACGTGATAATGAAAAGGCCGGTCACCAGAACCTCGGCGAGAGACGCCAGAAATTCCACCGTGGTCTCGCGCGGCTTTTCATTCTCCGTCCCTTCCCGGCCGTTTCGGTTGACCAGGACTTCTTCTCTTTGTTTGTTCTTAGGCAAGTTGTCTTGTCCACCTTGATAAAAGTTTTGTTTCAGCGCGTTTCGATCATCTCACCAGCCGGAAGGTGCGTTCCCAGCGCGTCATCTGAAACAAGTGACTCACCGCGTAGGCAAGGTGATAAAGTCTATCACCCACGCTGGGCGAGGGCGGAAGATCGTCGTTCCCGCCGCGCGACGACCAGTAAATCAGCAGCGGGCGTCCGATGATATTTTTACGCGGCACAAATCCCCAAAACCGGCTGTCCTGGCTGTCGTCGCGATTGTCGCCCATGACAAAATAGTGGCCCTCGGGAATGATCAACTGGTGATCCTCCACCAGTTTCGGCATCTCTTTCCACCACTTCGCATTCACTGCGAACTCGGGAGATTCGGTGCGCGGGAAGTCGTCGAGGTAAGGACTTCGAGCCGTCGGGATGTATTGCGTATAGGGCTCCGCGACCAGGGCACCGTTGATGTAGACGCGCTTGTTGATGAGACGCAGGCGATCGCCGGGCAACGCGACAACGCGTTTCACAAAGTCTTGCGCGGGGTTCACCGGGTAATGGAATACGACAATGTCGCCGCGATGCACGTTGCGATAGGGCAAAAGGCGATTCCACCCCACGCTGCCGCCGTAGCAAAACTTATCCACCAGCACGTAGTCGCCGACCAGCAAAGTGTGCTCCATGGATTCCGAGGGAATCGTAAACGCCTGAAGAAGGAAGGTAACCACAAAAACGGCGGTCACAATCGCTTCGGCGACCGACTGCATGATCGCAGGCCAATCTCCAGCGGAAATCTTCTCGCTCCACGACATGATCTAAGGCCCTGCTGCCGAACCGGGCAAGGTCGCGAGATGGTCGAGCGCCTGCCGCGCCGCTTCCTGCTCCGCTCTCTTCTTGGTCGCACCCTGCGCTCGGGCGACGAACCCCATCGCCGGCTCGGGCAACCTCACTTCGACCGTAAAGGTCTTCTTGTGTTCCGGGCCTTCCTCTTTGACCAGCGCATACACCGGTTGCGATCCGCCTCGCGCCTGCAGAGCCTCTTGCAAGGCGGATTTGAAATCCATCACGGGGATGGCGCTGGTCTCCAGTTTCATGTGCGCCAGTTCCGGCTCCACAATCGCGCGCAGGATAAAGTCCCGCGCCGCCGCCCACCCGCCATCCAGATACAGCGCCGCCAGAATCGCTTCCAGCGCATCCACCAGCAGGCTGGCCTTGTTGCGGCCGCCGCTTTTTTCTTCGCCGCGGCCCAGAAGCATGTAATGCCCGATTTGCAACTGCTCGGCCACCCGCAGCAGATGCCGCTGCCCGACCAGATGCGCCCGCAACTTCGACAAATGCCCTTCCTGAAATTTGGGGAAACGATGAAACAGAGCCTCCGTGGTGACCAGTCCCAGCACGGCGTCTCCCAGAAACTCAAGCATCTCGTTGTCGCCGCTCGATGCGCCATCGCCCGCGCCCAGCGCCTCCACCTCGCGCGCTTGCGAACTGTGAGTCAGCGCCTGCTCCAGCAGTTCGGGCCGCTGGAAGCGGTGACCGATGCTTTCTTCGAGCGTAATCATGTCGCGTGATTTCATTCTTCTAGAGACGCGGCCTGCCGTGTCCGAGACGAAGCAAGCCGCGCAAATGTCGACGGTCAGTTCTTGGGTGGAGTTTGCGGTTGGGCCGGGGCCGCGCCTCCGGTGAGCTGCTGCAGGCGGTCGCGTTCGCGACGCGCCGGAGTCCCAATTACAGTGTTGTCCTGCGTCATTTCCACCGCCCGGTTTGCCAGCTTGAGGGCTTCGGGATATTTCGATTCCTTATCGAACGTCAGCGCCAGGCGCAGGATGACCACCGGATCCGGGTTGCTGGGATAGGCGTCGATCGACTTCTGCAAATCTTCCTGAGCGGCCGGGTAACTTTCCTTTTTGAATTCAATGGTGCCGAGAACCGAATACGCGTTGGAGCGCAGAAGGGACTTGTAGGCGTCGATCTTCTCCTGCGGCGTGCCCGCTGGAACTTGAATGTCCGTGTCCACCGTCTGCGTGGCCTTCTTCGCCATCGTGATGGCATCGCCGTAGCTCTGGTCTTTGTCGACATCCGTGTCGCGCACGCGCTCGGCGATCACCTCGGCGACGATGACCAGCGCTTCCGGATCGTCCCCGTCAAAGCTGAGCACCTTGCGCCCCATCGCCTCGGTCTTGTCGGCGTTGTTGGCGTTCTGGTAGAGCCGCATCGCGTTCTTGTAGAGCAGCACACGAAGTTCGCTCTCGGGGAACTTGGTGGCAAAATCGTCGGACGCCTTCTCAAGTGTAGCGGGATCGGTGTTCGCCGCCGCCGCCTTATAGGCATCAAACTCGGGCTGGGTTTTCGCTTGCGGTGGACGTTTGGCCGCTGGCGCTGCCGGGCTCGCCGCCGCTGGCGTCTGCTGCGCCGCCTGCCCGTTGCTCTGGGCAACGGTTGCGCAGACCGCGATGCTCAGCATTGCCAGATACTTCCCTAGAATGACTGCTGTTCTCTTCATGTTGTCTCCCTCTAACGCAAAATTTCAAAGCTAAACCTTCATCGTGTCCGGCTTCAATCCCGAACCGTGCCTTCATTCCGGCTGCTTCGCCACCGGAGGTTCATAGGGTCGATCCAATCCGCGCTGCGCCGCCTGCTTCGCATCCGGAAGCGCTGCGCCCGCCGCGTCCAGCGCCGCCCGGTACTGATCCACGGCCGCCGGACGATCTTCCTGCAAATCGAAAATGCGGCCCAAATAAATATGCGACCAGGCGATCAACCTGGGTTCGCGCGCGGTTTGCAGCGCGCGTTCAAAGTACGCCCGCGCCCCATCGATGTCCCGATTCGCCGTGGCCACTTCCGCCAGGATAAATAGCGCGCGTCCCGAATCCTCTACCTTATCATCGAGCGCCTTCTGCGCCAGTTTCTGCGCGCCTTCCCGGTCGCCAGCCGCCAGCCGCCTTTCCGCGCTTAACACCAGGTGATCGTCCGTGCGGTTCTGGTGCAGAAGTTCCGGGTCTGCGCTTTTGGCAAATTGGATCTGCGCTGCCCGCTTCATCTCCTTGCCGACTTCGATCGCGCCGACCAGATCCGTGTAAGCGTCTCGCATGCCCACCGATGTCTTGTCGAACTTGCCCAGCGCGTCGTAAAAATACCGCGTCAGTACATAACCTTCCCGGTCGGCTTCGTCTACGCTTTTGGCTTGCTCCGCCTCTGGAAGCTTGCTCATGCGCACTTCAATCGCCCGGATCAGACACTCGTTCACCAGCAGCGAAATGTTGCTCTTGAACGCTTCATCCATCGGAGCTTGTTGCACCGGGCCGAGCAACGGTTCCAGGCGGCCGAAAGCCCCGCCGTTCTTCAGCGCCAGCGGGTCCAGAAGATAATGCAGATAGGTATGCCGAATCTGCTGCAGCTTGATTGCCGTGCCGGTCGTCGGAGAAATGACTACGAAGTAATCCGAAGCATAGTTGCGCGCGTTGGTCTGCCCGGGAGCGCCCATCGCGTCCAGATAGATAGTGAATTGCCGCCCCAGATACGTCGATGAGGGCATCTTTAAAAAAATCTCAGTATCGAACGTCATCTTCGCCAGCGGAACATGATAAATCTGGGTCAGTTCGGTATAACGTACCTGGTGCCGTTCCCAAATGGCGTGCAACCCAATCTTCTGATAAAACGCTTCCATCAGCGGCACCATTCCAACCACCGCATCGGCGTCGGGAGGCAGTTCAGCCTCCCGCACCTTTAGCGTGAACTTGGGTGGCTCCCCCAGATAGAGCGCGAGCGACACATAGTGCGACAAATCGTGCGCGGCTTCCGGTGCCTGGTGCTGCCGGTAGAACAAGCACATGGGACCGATCGCGTCCTGAGCCCCGGCGGTATTCTCCGCCGCTTTGGCCACTTCCGACCGGACCTGCGCGCGCAGCGGATCGGAAATATCCAGTTCCTGGTCATAGCCGCAGATGTTGATCGCCGTGAGCACGGTGAAAAGCGTCTCGCTGGTCTCCAAAGACACCGGCGTGCTGTTCTGCGCCCAAACCAACGCCGTGCCCAGCACGGCCGCCAGCATCGAAGCGAAGACCAAAGCGAACGCCGGTCGATCCCGTTGTCCGAAGGAAATCCTTCTGCGATTAAACATAGCGATCAATCAAGACGGATAAGCTAGGAGTAGTGTACGAACTGGTCAATTGGCGGTCAAACCGTGGGCAGAGGTTGGGGCTAAGCATCGGAAACTACCGGCGCGAAGAGGTGTGCGGACGCGGCGTCGATCATGGTGACCCTGCGCGATGAACGATCGGAACAGCGGTCACGCTGGGTTGTGAGGCACCCACCGGTCGCTGGCGATGCTCTTCTTGTACTCGGATTCCGCGTCGTCGAAAGCCTCTTTGAGGGTCGCGTGGAGGTGCACTTCTGCGTTCGATCTTGCCGTGATGATCTTGGGATCTGTCTGTACGATCCGTCCCTCGAAGATACGCACTTGGAACTGCTCCTGCTCGAGCACCACGATCTGGCGATAGAGGGCTTTTGATGCGAACGGCTTCATCTTGTAAAGCACGCGGTTGAGATGCATTTCTCCTAGCATGGTCGAATGCTACACCTACAGCCGCCAAAACCACAGGATCGCCGATTGCCCGCCATCACATACGATCCCCTTAACCCTTCACGCTGATCTTCGAGAACGACAGCACCGCTCTCCCCGTCGTTGGACGTCCCATGGAAAGCGCGGGCCGGAAGGTAGTGAAAATCAGCAGGTTTTTCAACTGCGGCAGTACCGCCTGGGCATCGTCGGGTTGCGACAGGATTTTATAGTCCTCGACCCGGCCGTGGGCATCCACATAGGCTTCAATCACCAACGCATCGTCGCCCATATTGCCGAGCGACGTTCCGAACGCCGATTGCTCCAACTCCGGTTGCGTATACAGCATCAGCGGAACGTCTCCGTTGCTGGCGCGCAGTTCCGCCGGCAAGGCGAAGAAGCCCAGCAGCAATCCGAAGAACAGCACCGCGCTCACCAGTCCCGCCGTGGCCGGAACCATGATCGCATTCAGCGTATTTTGCAGCCGTACCATCACGCCTTCATATCGCGGACGCCGCTTTTGTGCTGCCTCGCGCGAAATCGCGACTCGCAACTTCAATGCGAGATCCGCCGGCGCCTTCTTCGGACCCAGGCTGGCCAGCAACTGCTGCGTGCGCTGCGTTGCCGCGTACTCTCGCGCGCAACCCGCGCACTGCTCCAAATGGCCCGTGAGCGCCTGCATCTCCGCTCCGCTCACGCGGCCGTCGAGATAGGGCGAGAACAACTGCTTGATCTCAGCGCACGTCATGGTGTCACCTCAACCTCTTTGTCGCCACGGGAGTTTCCCCGAGAACCTTCGCGTGAAATCCGGCACTTGCCACGGTCACATTCGTCGGCGGGAGGAATCAGCCCCAACTCCGGACCCACTTCGCGGACGTATTCCGCCAAAACCTTGCGCAGGGCGGCGCGCCCGCGCGTGATGCGCGACTTCACTGTTCCCAGTGAAATCGCAAGCACGTCCCCGATTTGTTCGTACGACATTTCTTCGAGATCGCGCAGAACCAAAGCAGTCCGATAGGGCTCGGGCACTTGCCGCAGAGACTGCTCCACGGCGGCGCGCACCTCCGTGTGCGCAAACTGCTCAAACGGAGACTCCCCCGGATCCACGAGTCGGTCGTCTCCCGAAAATTCGTAATCGCCCGGTGCGACGGGATCAATCGGCGTTTCCTGCGCCTTATGCCGGAACCACCACCGCCGGCGATTGGCCGCCTCATGCAAAGCGATGCGGTAAATCCACGTCTTCAGACTGGACTCACCGTGGAAATGCTTCATTCCGCGGAAAACCTTCAGAAACACTTCTTGGGTCGTGTCGGCCGCATCGGACGGGTCATTCACGATGCGGTAGATGAGCCCGTAGATGGGCTGGTGAAACTCGCCAATCAGCCAGGAGTATGCTTCTTCCGATCCCGCCTTTAGTGCAGCAATGACGGCGGATTCCTCGGTTCGGGCACCAATCGCGCTGGCCAGATCGCCCAATGTAGTAGCTCCCGCCATGACGGCGTATCCTCTCATTATAGAGTGACTACGGCCCAAGGCGGGAACCTTAATTTCCGACCCAACCGACCTTATTCAAGTGACGACAAACGACAATTCCCGCTTAAATACTTAGACTCCGCAGTGGCCCCAGGAGTTCCCACGCTAAGTCTTTCTTTTGCAATAAGAACGGCCATCATTTGCGGCCAAAACACCTTCCCAGCGGCACGTTTCCCCGGTTGATTCCTTCGTCGCCAGCCCGCCAGAGTCGTGTTATATTCCTACACTGGAGCCTTAAGCACCCCCACCCGAGACTCCATCTTCCGAGGGTCGGAGAGGAAGTCCGGTGGCCTATCCCATGTTCAAGAATCGTGTTCTGATCCGCGTTGCCAGCCTCGCCCTTTTCTTTGCCACAGCCACCAACGTCCAAGCGTCGAAGGAACCTTGCGACCAGTCGCTCATTGACCGCATGCCCCCTGAGACCGCTTCCTATATTTATCCGCGCGTGCCCATACAGCCGTTTTATCAATGGGAGAATAACTACGGCTATTGCGGCGAAGTCAGCCTGATGGAAGCCGCGCTCGCCAATGGCGAGTGGATATCGCAATACGACACCCGACTCCTCTGCGGCACCGGATTAGGCCAGTCCGGAGCGCCGGTCACCACCGACGCCTTCTGCGCCGCCAACGGCAATCTTGCCAATTACAACGCTCAAGTTCTCTTCGAGGTCCCCAACACTGGCGTCGCCGGAACCACCGAAGCTTGGGGATCAATGCCGCTCTGCGCCGCGAACATGCGCCTCAGTTCCACCTATTACCCCTACCAGGGCGTGGCCGCTTCACAGCCCCATGCCCTCTGTACCGGATCGAAAGCATCCTCATCCTGTCCCGGCTATCAAAGTTACCTGTCATGGGTGAAGCAGCAGGTGATCAACGGCAACACCGTCGCGATCGCGGTCTTGATTCAGGACGAATCCACTCCCGGCGATCAGTACGATCACGAGGTGACGGTCGTCAAGATTGGCACCAATCATTCGCTAACCGACCCGACTTACTATCCCGATGACGTCTTATACTTCGAGGAGCACGGCGTCTATTGGTACAACGGCACCATCGGCCAGGACTACAGCGCTCCCGAACCGCCTCCAGGCGCAGGATCGAACACGTCGGAATGTACGCCCTACATCTTCGGCTACCCATTTTCAGATTTAGGAGCGACCGACGCGCAAGCCCAAAAAGCATGGCACGTCTACTCCATCGTTCTTCCGGCCAACACGAAAATTGTGACCGGAACCGGTTACAACGGCATGAGCGCCGGTGCCGCCTCCGGAGGCAAGATCATTGGTCCAAACAATTACGCGGTTGCCATCACCGGTGTTTCAGACACGTACGGTGAGACGGTACCCGTTTCGCTCACAGCCTCGCCCCAGCCCGGCGCTATTGTCGGCCCCACCTACACCAATGGAGTTCAAAATCCGCAGGATCCCATCGCCGGCTATGACTACGAATACCCTTTCATCGGAACCTCCGTCGAAGAGGTGGGAAAAGGCAGTTGTACGAATAGTCCGCCGAGTTCATGGATGACGAACTTTGTCCTGCAAGCCACCGTGAGTGGCCTCACCTCCGGCGTTTCCTACAACCTCTACGAATACCAGTTCGGTTCTCCAACCGACACGGACTCGCTAGGCATCGGCACGGGCGCCGCCTTGGCAGTTCCCGTGACCGCCTTCAACGCGAACTCGGTGCTGGCGTCGAGCACGCCAGCCAACAGCGTCACGAATTTCATCGCGACCGGTTCCACCTATGTCGCCAACCCGCTCGTCACCACCTCCGATCAGATGGTGATCTACCGCGCCGTCCCAACCGATCCCGGAGTGTACTACCCCGCCAGCCATTCCACACTGACCGGCACCTCGGCCACTTTCGCGTGGGATAGCTCTACCACCGGCCCCGACTCGGGAGCCGAGGTTTATCGCTTGGACGCGGGCAAGGAACAAGGCGGGCACGAGTACTACAAAGGAGCGAGTCTCCCCAACACCACCTTTTCGCTGGCCGTCGCTTCGCTTCCGTCCGATGGCAGCACGGTCTGGGTGCGCTGGTCCTACTTTGTCAAGGGACACTGGTATAACAACGACTATAGCTATACCGCGTTCTCAGCGCCGCCGCGGTGAACTGGATCGGGTGCCCAGATCGAACCCTCACGCCTTGCCGTGAATCTTCGCCCACCACCAGCGCACCCCCACAAACAGAAAACGCCAATCGTGGAAGAATTCCGGCGGCTTGCCCTCGAACGCATGGCCAATAAACTGGAAGATCCATCCGATGAGAAACAGAGCGAGACCGTACAGCCACAGCCGGTGAAAGAAGATGCTGGCAATAAAAAGTGGGATCGACAGCAGGATGGTCGGAATCCCCAGCGTGTGACAAAAACGGTTCACCGGATGCCGATGACTGAAGCCATATTGCGCAATCCACTGCTCGTGAGTGCGTCCGCCCAGCACGCCGAGGATGATAGCACGATCCGATCCACGTAGGGGCCGGACGCGTTCGTCCGTCCGGCGGGCGAAGCCGCGAGCCTTTTCGTACGGCGATTGTCTCGATGATGCGGCCTGGTCGCGATTGCGCTAAACTCTCTGCACGAAACGCGCTCACAAAAAACCATGACAAACGACGAGAAAAACCAACCGACGAAAGAACCGCATCCCCGAGACATCACCCGCCGCGACTTTGCCACCATCTTAGTGGGCGCTGGCATCGCCGCAGGCGTATCATCGACTGCGGCAGCGGAGGTTGGCATGGAGATGGTCGAGACCGACGTTGAAATCAAGACTCCGGACGGAACTTGTGACGCCGCATTCATTTATCCGAAGTCTCATCCCAAGTCGAATCCGGCCTATCCCGGCGTACTGATCTGGCCCGACGCCTTCGGCCTGCGGCCGTCGCTGCGCACAATCGGCAGAAACATCGCCTCCGAGGGCTATTCCGTCCTGGTACCCAATCCCTTTTATCGCGTGTCCAAGGCTCCTTTTACGGATGCCTCGAAATTCAATTTCCAGAATCCCGACGATATGGCGAAGCTCAAGCCGCTGATGGCGTCTGTGACCGCGCCCGGCAACGCCGAAAAGGATGCCGCCGCCTACGTTGCCTTCCTCGACGCGCAAAGAGAAGTGAACAAAGCGAAAAAGATCGGAACCCAAGGTTATTGCATGGGCGGTGCGCTTGTGGTCCGAACCGCCGCAGCCCTCCCCGATCGTATTGGCGCGGGCGCGTCGTTCCACGGCGGAGGCTTGGTGACCGACAAGCCCGACAGCCCGCATCTGCTAGCGCCAAAGATCAAAGCTCGCATGTATTTTGGCATCGCGTCGAGCGACGACGAGAAACAGCCGGATGCCAAGGTTAAGCTGAAAGCAGCCTTTGCCGCGGCCCTGGTTCAAACCGAAATCGAAGTCTATCCAGCGCAGCATGGATGGTGCATACCGGATATGCCCCTCCGCGATGGCGCTCCGATCTATAACAAAGTCGAAGCCGAGCGCGCCTGGGACAAACTCGTCGCCCTGTATCGAGCCAAACTCACGTAGAGACAGCGACCCTCGTCCGTCCAGCGGGCAAAGCTCTCCAGCGCGCTAGCCCACATCTTCATTTTGCGGGACGGTATTGTTCGTCGCTGACGTGTTCCATCCAGTCGACGACCTTGCCGTCCTTTTTTTCCTGAATGGCGATGTGCGTCATGCCCGTCGTCGGCGCAGCGCCGTGCCAGTGCTTCTCATCGGGCGAAAACCAGACCACATCACCCGGACGAATCTCCTCGATCGGACCTCCCCAACGTTGCACGCGGCCACAGCCAGCCGTGACGATGAGAGTCTGCCCGAGCGGATGCGTATGCCATGCCGTCCCCGCCCCCGGTTCGAAAGTTACGCTGGCGCCTTGAACCAGCGCCGGATCCGGTGCCTGAAAAAGCGGATCGATCCGCACCGTGCCGGTGAACCACTCTGAGGGACCCTTGACCGAAGGTTGCGTTCCAACTCGTTTGATTTCCATTTTCTGACCTCCGTCAGCTATTAGCCTCTTTCCGCTTAGAGCCCCGTCATTTTCTCCAGCCGCTCGGGGTACCGAGCGCCTTCCACCTTGATCTTTGAGGCGGCGGCATCGATTTCGCGGAGGTCATCTGCCGTCAGATCGACCGCCACGGCGCCAATGTTCTCTTCGAGGCGGTTTAATTTCGTCGTGCCGGGGATCGGAACGATCCATGGCTTTTGCGCGAGCAGCCAAGCCAGCGCGATCTGAGCGGGCGTTGCTTTCTTCCGCTTGCCGATGCTACCGAGCAGGTCAATCAGCGCCTGATTCGCCTTGAGAGCTTCGGGCGTAAAGCGCGGGAGAGTGCTGCGGAAGTCGTTGCTGGCGAATGTCGTATCTTCTTTGATCGCTCCGGTCAGGAACCCCTTGCCAAGGGGACTATAGGGCACGAAGCCAATCCCGAGTTCCTCGATCGTCGGTATTACTTCCTTCTCGGGAGTCCTCGTCCAAAGCGAGTATTCACTCTGTAGGGCAGTAACAGGCTGAACGGCGTGGGCGCGACGGATCGTTTTCGCGCCGGCCTCCGAAAGGCCGAAGTGCTTGACCTTGCCCGCCGCAATCAACTTCTTGACCGCTCCGGCAACGTCTTCGATAGGCACATTCGGGTCAACGCGATGTTGATAAAGCAGATCGATGGTTTCGATCTTCAGTCGCTTGAGTGAGCCTTCGACCGCCTGTTGGATGTGCTCGGGTCGACTGTTCACGCCTGCCGCTCCCGCGCGATTGTCGCTGCCACTCAGGTCGAAGCCAAATTTCGTGGCAATCACCACCTTGCCGCGAAACGGAGCCAGGGCCTCTCCCACAAGCTCTTCGTTCAAGTACGGGCCGTAGACTTCGGCGGTGTCAAAGAACGTAACGCCGCGTTCCACCGCGGCACGGAGAACAGAGATCATCTCCTGCTTGTCTTTGGGCGGCCCGTAGGAAAAGCTCATCCCCATGCAGCCAAGGCCGATGGCCGATACTTCCAGATTGCTTTTCCCAAGCTTGCGTTTGATCATTCCTTCTCCTTGAATAGAAGTTGGTGTTCGACTATGACGAGTTCCCATCTTCGCGAGAAGGCAGGCAGCGTTACTCGGACTTAAGAGAAGCCATATCGATGGAAAAGCGGTACTTCACATCGGACTTCAGCAGTCTCTCGTAGGCTTCGTTGACCTTCTGGATCGGGATGACTTCGACGTCGGCGGTGATGTTGTGCTTCCCGCAGAAATCGAGCATCTCCTGGGTTTCGGGGATGCCGCCGATGTTCGAGCCGGAAAAGCTGCGGCGGCGCATAATCAGGCCGAAGGCAGAAACGGCGAGAGGCTTCGCGGGCGCGCCAACCAGGGTAAGGTTGCCATCGCGACGGAGCAGGTTGATATAGGTGTTGATGTCGTGGTTGGCGGAAACGGCGTCGAGGATGAAATCGAAGCTCTCATTGTGCTTCTGCATCTCGTCAGCATTCTTCGAAATGACAATTTCATCTGCGCCGAGGCGGAGAGCGTCCTCTTTCTTTTGTGGAGAAGTCGTGAAGACAACAACGTGCGCTCCAAGCGCGTGGGCAAACTTCACACCCATGTGACCCAGTCCGCCGAGCCCGACCACGCCGACTTTCTTGCCCTTGGTAACACCCCAGTGGCGCATGGGCGAGTAGGTTGTGATTCCAGCGCAAAGCAGCGGAGCCGTTCCGGCGAGGTTGAGGTTCGACGGAACGCGCAGGACGAAGCTCTGGTCGACCACCACGCTATCGGAGTAGCCGCCATAGGTGACGCCTCCGGTGTGCTTGTCCGGCGAATTAAACGTGAGCGTCAGGTTTGGGCAGAACTGCTCAAAACCAGCCCGACACTCGGGACACGTGCGGTCCGAGTCGACCAGACAGCCAACGGCGGCGAGATCGCCGGGCTTGAACTTGGTGACGGCTGAGCCGACCTTGGTCACGCGGCCGACGATTTCATGGCCGGGAACAATCGGGTAAACAGTGGGCATGAACTCGCTCCATTCATTGCGCACCGAGTGAAGATCGGAATGGCAGATACCGCAGAACAGGATTTCGATCTGTACATCTTGTTCGGTTGGATCGCGCCGCGTGATCGTGTGGGAAGCTAGCGGCGATGTGGCACTGGCAGCGGAATAGGCTTTTGCGTTGTACATGTCTCTAACTTAGATGTTGGCCGGTGACTTCGATATGCAAAATACGCCATTGTGCATGCATGACGCGTCAGCGTACCCCACGGCATAATCCGCTCCGGCTTGTTTTCTTGGGATCGTCGTTGTAAATGAGACGGCTGGGCGCAACCACGTCTCGCGGTTTTCGCGACGCCCTTCCGCAATCCCCCCCGCCCTTTTTCATCACCAGCCATCCGCCGTCGAAATTTATTGACTTAAGACCCGGTCCTACGCGACCATAGAGATCTGATTGGGGCAGTTTCGAGGTCTGTCCGTCCACCAAGATGGACGGCCCTCGAATCTGCCCCAAAACCGTTTTCAGCGTTCTTTGACTACCTAAGTCCTTATTTATGAGGATTTTGAAAATAAGTCCTTTAGGCTGAGGATTTGGGCAGGCACCACCCCTAAATTCCTAATTCTAATAGATCGGGGGAGGGGGGTACCCAGACATGTACCAGTCGGTTAGCGACTTGAGAATAACTATGTAGGAATTACCACTGCTCTCAAATCGAAGGGCAACAAGCCATCGTTTACAATCGATGATTCTCTATAAGAAAGATTCTCTCTCGAATTTCCTGGACGATTGGAAACCAAACTCATGCATCGTTGGTCGCAGCTCTTCATCCCTACTCTCCGCGAGGCTCCCGCAGACGCCGAAGTCGCAAGCCACAAACTCCTCGTCCGCGCCGGATACATTCGTCAACTCGGCGCCGGAATCTATTCCTTCCTCTTCCTGGGCAATCGCTCGGCCCAGAAGATCATGGGCATCGTCCGCGAAGAAATGGACAAGATCGGCCAGGAATTTTATCTGCCGGCATTGAATCCGCGAGAGGTTTGGGAGGCAAGCGGGCGCTGGAGCGTGATGGGCGAGAACATGTTTCGCCTCAAGGATCGCAAAGGCGCGGATCTCTGTCTCGGCATGACCCACGAAGAGGTCATGACCGACATCGCGCGCAAGGAACTGCGCAGCTACAAGCAACTGCCGCAGATTTGGTATCAGATTCAGACGAAGTTCCGCGACGAACCTCGTCCGAAGTCGGGACTGTTGCGCGTGCGCCAATTCATCATGAAAGACGCGTACTCGTTTGACATCGATGCGGCGGGACTCGATGTTTCTTATAAGAAGCATCACGACACCTATTGCCGAATCTTCGACCGCTGCGGCCTGAAATACATGGTGATCGACGCGCACTCGGGAGCCATGGGTGGATCGCAGTCGCAAGAGTTCATGGTGCGCACTCCCGCGGGCGAAGACTTGGTCGTGAGCTGCGAGAAGTGTAATTACGCGGCAAACATGGAGAAGGCGGTTTCGAAGATTGCTCCGGTCGAAGACCTTCCAACTGGGTTAGACGGCAGACCCACCCCTTATGAAATCCATACTCCGGACCAAAAGACTATTGAGGACGTGGCGAACTATCTGAGCATCTCACAAGAACATGCGATTAAGACGCTGGCGATGATGGTCGCCGGAAAGGATGTGAAGACTGGTAAGACGGAACAACGGGCACTTGTGTTGTTGTTGCGTGGTGATCATCAAATGAACGAAGCCAAACTGGCGGTCGCAGTCGGGGGCAAAGAGACGCGCCCCATGCAAGAGGATGAGATTAAGGAACTCTTCCAATCGCCCGCAGGATACCTCGGCCCGCTCGGTATTGACTGGGCAAAGGACATGGGAGTTTCGGACAAACCCGCTCTCCTGGTGGATAAGGCTCTCGAAGGCCGTACCAATCTAGTCGGTGGCGCGAATAAGGAGAACTATCACCTAAAGAATTTAACGCCCGGCAGAGACTTTCATCCAACTGCCTATGTCGACCTGCGCAGCGTGACCGCGGGCGAGGAGTGTCCGAACTGCGGCGCGCCGCTGCGCATCGATACCGCAGTCGAGATTGGACACATATTCAAGCTCGGCTACAAGTATTCGGACTCGATGGGCGCGCGCGTGCTCGATCGCAACGGCAAAGAAGTAGCGCCCATCATGGGCAGCTACGGAATCGGCATCGAGCGCATTCTGACGGCAGCGGTCGAACAGAGCAACGATGAAAATGGCTTCTGGCTGGCGCCTTCCATCGCGCCTTTCGAAGTAGTCGTGGTTTCCACCAACTCGAAAGACGAGGCGATCCGCACGACCTCCGAGGAGATCGCCCGCCAGCTCGAATCGGCCGGTTACGACGTTTTGCTCGACGACCGCGACGAACGCCCCGGAGTCAAGTTCAAAGACGCCGACCTGGTCGGTATCCCCTTTCGTATCAATGTCGGGAAGAAGGTTACCGAAGGCACCGTCGAAGTCGTTCGGCGCTCGACTCTGCTGAAGGAGGACGTTAAGATTTCAGACATAACGCAATATTTCCAGAATCTGCGCCCGGCCGCTCGTTAAACGGCGATTGGGCCGGCGCAGGACGGAAACTAGCGTGAAACTCGCATTCGGCGATTGTCTCCTATGGCGACTCTGAAACTGGTCTTCGGCTTTGTTCTCTTCGGGATGGTGGCGCTGGTGTGCTACAAGCTCCTTCCGCCGTTCTTCGCGAACTACGAGCTCGAGGATTCGATCAAGACCGAGGCCACCCAGTCGACCTACAGTACACGTTCAGAAGATGACATTCGGGCGTCTATTATCAAACAGGCTCGGGGCTACGATATAGCGCTTACGCCGAGGCAGGTGCACGTTTTGCGCGTGGGCAGCTTCGGCACCGGCACCCTCGCCATCGATGCCGAGTACAGCGTTCCCATCGACCTCCCGGGGTACTCGACCACCCTCAATTTCCATCCTTCGTCGCAGAACTCGGGCGTGTACTAAAGAGTATTTCGCGACTGGTTCTTTGGGTGTTGGCCAGTCTAATCCTTGGCCTTCCCGCTCCTGATCTCCCGCTATACTATCCGCCTATCTTTCGTTTAGTATGCAAACTCGTGGACGCACAATATTCTTTTCCAATTTTTGAACGGAGCGCGTTTGCATGAAGAACTCTCGATATATTTCACTTGCGATCTTCCTATTGTCCCTGTCGGCTTTCACCCAAACGTCGTCCATTCCCGCGACGCCAGCCACCGCGAAGCACCTGGTAATCGACCGATATTTTGGCGACGCGGTAACCGACGACTACCGCTGGCTGGAAAATTGGGACGATCCCGCAGTGAAACAGTGGAGCGCCGCCGAAAACGTCAGCGCCCGCGCCTATCTGGACAGTCTGCCGGACCGGCCGGCGGTGAAGCAGCGTCTCCAGCAGCTCATCGGCTCCGGTTCGGTGGCCTACTATGCTTTGCAATTTCGCGGCGGAACCCTGTTCGCGCAGAAAAGTCAGCCGCCGAAGCAGCAACCTTTGCTCGTCGCACTGGATTCGAGCGCCGATCCCGCCAGCGAAAGGATAGTTTTCGATCCCAATGCCGCCAGCGCCAAAGGATCGATCGCCGTGGACTTCTACGTTCCCTCACTCGACGGTAAGCTCGTTGCCGTTGCGCTCTCCGAAAACGGCTCGGAAGACAGCGCCGCCCACGTCTTCGAAGTTGCCACCGGGAAGGAACTTCGCGATCGCGTGCCGCGCGTCAACTTCGCTACCGCCGGAGGCAGCATCGAGTGGAAGGCCGACAGTTCGGGCTTTTATTACACGCGCTATCCGCAGGGCGACGAGCGGCCGGCCGAGGACGCCAATTTCTATCAGCAGATTTACTTTCATAGACTCGGCTCCGACCCCCGACAGGACAAATACGTGATCGGCAAGGATTTCCCGCGCATCGCGGAAATTCAGTTGCGCGCCAGCGGCAACCGGCGCTGGCTGGTGGCAACCGTCGCCAACGGCGATGGCGGCCAGTTCGCGCATTACCTGATGGACGGGGCCGGACACTGGATGCAAGTGACAGGTTTCGAAGACGAGATCGTTTCCGTGAAAGTTGCCGGGGATAACAGCCTGTATCTGCTCTCGCATAAGAACGCTCCACGAGGCCAGATTCTGCGTCTGCCGCCTTTGCACTACGATATGGAAAAACCCAATCGGTTGCGAGCTGATCTGACGCGGGCGCAGGTCTTCGTTCCGCAGAGTCCGGGCGCCGGTCACGACGCCAACCATGACGAAGATGCGCGTGGCTCGATTGAGAGCTTTGAGCCGGCTCCCGGCCGGTTGTATGTCGTGGATATCGTCGGCGGTCCCTCTCGGGTGCGCGTTTTTGATCGTGAAGGGCACCCGCTCCCGGCACCGTCTTTGCCGCCGGTCGCGTCGGTCGACAACGTCGTCTCGATGGGCGCTGGCAACGTACTGTTCCACCTCGGTACCTATCTCCAGCCCGGCGCCTGGTATCGTTTTGATGCTGCCAAGGGAGAGTCCACCCGCACAGCGCTCTTGCAGGTTGCCCCCTTTAATTTTGACGACGCTGAAGTGGTGCGTGAATTCGCCGTGTCCAAAGACGGCACGCGCGTCCCGCTCAACATCATCCGCCGCAAGGGCACGAAACTGGATGGCAACAATCCCACGCTGCTTTATGGTTACGGCGGCTACGGGGTCAACGAATCGCCGTATTTTGCCGGGTCGACGGCACGCGTCTGGCTCGACCAGGGCGGCGTTTACGTAATCGCCAACCTCCGAGGCGGCGGCGAATATGGAGAGGAGTGGCATAAAGCTGGCAACCTCACGCAGAAGCAAAACGTTTTTGACGATTTCATCGCCAGCGGCCAATACCTGATCGACCGGAAATACACATCAACCGCTCATCTCGCGATCATGGGAGGAAGTAATGGCGGTCTGCTGATGGGCGCGGCGCTCACGCAGCGCCCCGACCTGTTTCGCGCGGTCGTTTCCTATGTCGGAATTTACGACATGCTGCGCGTGGAACTCGACCCGAACGGCGAATTCAACACGACGGAGTTCGGCACGGTGAAAGATCGCGACCAGTTCCAGGCCCTCTATGCCTACTCGCCCTACCACCATGTCAAAGACGGCACGGCCTATCCCGCGGTTCTTTTTCTGACCGGCGAAAACGACCATCGCGTCAATCCTCTGCATTCGCGCAAAATGACGGCGCGATTGCAGGCAGCCAGCGGCTCGGACCGTCCGATCCTGCTGCGCACCTCATCGAACTCCGGCCATGGCATTGGCACCGCGCTCGACGAACGAATCGAAGAAGGAGCGGATACGATCAGCTTTCTGTTGGCGCAGTTGGGAATGAAGTACCGGCCCTGACGGCGGACGGCGGACGCTGTCTTTACCTGGGCGCCAGGGTCATCTCGTGCGCCCGGTGCTGCTCGACGGCGGCGTGCGAGAAGGGAAACGGGAACGTCGTGCCTCCGTACCATGCCGGCCATTGATCCATGTAATACCGACTGAGGAAGATGCCACTTTCTCCCGTCACGAGGTTCAGCGTGCTTTCATCGAAGTTGGCGAAATTCCACGTTGCCCGTTCGGAGGGTCCAAACTCGCGGCCCACCGCCTTGACCGTGTAGTTGCTCCCGCTCAGCGGGTGCAATCCCGGACCGGTGAAGCGCCCAATCAGCGGAATCTGGCTGAGGACCAGATGATCGATTTCCACGGGATAATTCTTTCCCCACGTCCATTGACTGAGGTCGGCTGGGGCTCGGGAATCGATTTGTGAAGGACTGCCGGCAACCGCTTCCGTCTGAGGATGCTTCACAGCATTCTCCAGTGCAGCCGTCAGCAGGCTTCCGTAGTCGGAGTATCCCGGCGGAAGCCAGCGCGCCGGTTGCTTGGTGAGAACACTTTCCAGCCAGACCGACGACATCGCCCACTGGTAACTTTTCCAACTCAGTTGGCCTGATTTCGTACTAAGACTCGGACCTGACGACGCCGGGCCCAGTTTCGGCTCGAGCAGCATTCGCGCCAGTTCATGACGCGCGTTGGTTTCAATCGTTGGCGCCGCGGAATCCGCCGACATGCGGCCATCCCAGTCGCGCAGAATGTCGGCGGCGCGTTTGGCGCGCTCCGAGGCGTTCGCGGCGTGGTCGATGGCGTAGACGAATTTGTCGGCGCAGAAGCGGTCGTAGGTTGACGACACATCCATCTGCAGCGCCAGCATGTCGGCCGGCGCAAATTTTCTTCCCGATTCCAGAACGCGATAGATGCGGTCGGTGCGCCACGGAGCTTCCCATTCCGTGCTAATTGAATACCTATAGCCATCGGGAGTGATGCGCCCGTTGGCGGTCGCGAGGATTCCCCCGGGCGGATCGTAAATATGCGGCATTTCGTCGAAAGGAATCCAGCCTATCCACTCGTGCGCGTCGTCGCTGCCGCTGACCGGCAGGCTGCCGTCGCCGGCGGCTCGGATGGGCACTCGTCCGGTGGCCTGATAGCCGATGTGCCCATCGACATCGGCGTACATCACGTTTTGTCCCGGCGCGCCAAAGGTTGAGAAGGCCTTGCGAAAGTCATTCCAGTTCTGCGCGGAATTCACGTCGAAGAACATCAGCCCCATGCCGTCCTGGAGCGTCCAGCGCAAGGCAATCTTGCGCGTCTCGCCGGGAAGCAGTTCGGTTATGATCGGCCCGTGCCGCGTGGTCACCACGTCGAGCGTCACATCGGGCTTGCCTTTAACGTGGATTGTCTCCTGCCGGTGCCGCGGGTCGAGCCATCCTGCGGGAGTTTTGTACTGGCCTTGTGCGTTGAACTCTTCGATGAAATCGTCTTCCACCGTCGGACCGACGTTGGTAAACCCCCAGCCGATGCGCTGGTTGTGGCCGACAATGACTAACGGAACGCCCGGCAGGGTGACACCTGCGACATCGAAATCTCCAGTCTTAGTTCGTAGGTGCGCCTCAAACCACAAGTTCGGCATCTGGTGGTCGAGGTGCATATCGTTCGAAAGGAGCGGCTTGCCGGAGACCGTATGCTGCCCGGAAACAACCCAATTGTTCGACCCCGGACGGAAGGAGTCGGATTCATCCAGAATGGGGAAGGGCACGGCTTCAGTCGTGCCGCCGAGAGCCTGTAAAAAGGTGGGCCTTAGCGCCTGGGGGATCTGCCGGTCAGGCGACACAAAGGTGACATGGCTGTTTCCGCCTTCGGGATCGACTTCTTCGTCGTCATCGTCTTCATCGTCGCTGTTTTTGGTCGCGGGTTCATCTTCCATCCGCCGGGTCTCGGTTGGCGGACGATCCCGCCAGGAAGAATTCACGTATAGGTCCGAGGTCAACTCCGGGCCCAGCTTGGCGAGGATTTCTTCTCGCGTCAGTGCCGGAGGGTTGCTGTAGTGGTTGAGATCCTGCACCATGCGCGCGCCCACCAGCAGGGAATCGGTCACGGTCCACGGCCGCGGGGTGTACTTGAGCAGGCGGAATTCGAGTGAAAGCCGATCGCGATGCGAATCGAGGAATGCATTGATTCCACGGACGTAAGCGTCAAAGAAGACGCGGTCGCGGGCCGAGATATTTTTCTCCGCCGCTTCGGCCGCTTGGCGCAGGCCCAGAATGCGTTGCTCGCGGTCCATCTTTATTGTGGATTCGCCAATCACTTCCGAAAGTTCTCCGGCCGCGGCTCGACGCATGATGTCCATTTGCCACAGTCGATCCTGGGCGGTGACGTAGCCTTGGGCAAAAAACAGATCTGCGAGCGTGTCCGCCTCGATGGTCGGGACACCGTGTTCATCGCGTACCACGCGCACCTTGGAGGAAATTCCGGGCACCGTGATGCTACCGTCCAGCTGCGGCAGGGCGGAATGGGCAATCCAGTAGGCCCACCATACGGCGGCGATGAGAGCCACCAGCAACAGGCAAACGGCGTAATAGAGGAGGCGGAGCGCAGGATTGCGGCGGCGAGCGTCGTTGGAGCGCGGGGCCTCGGGCAGGGAAGGAGTGGAAGACATTACTGAAAGATTGTAGGGGCGCGTGGTGCCGGTGACAACTGGGCCGAAAACCCAGATAGTTGCTGACTCATCTGCAATTCGCCGCGCTACTCGTGTGGCGCAAGTGTCCCCGGCGCCAGTGCGCCTAACTGACGGCAGGATTGCCAGCCCTCCGGCCAGTTCTTGCGGAGCGCGTTCGGCAAGAAACCCTCGAAGCCCATTTCTAGGCCGAAACGGAACAAGCCAGTTTTGGAAGCCAGCGTGCTTGTGCTTCGTCGTTATCCCTGCAAGAGGGCGGTCGGCCAGCCACGACCTCGGAACTCTAGAGCTTTTCTGTCGTTGCTCGCCAGACTGCACGACCATTGCTGCGAGCAGACGGAGGAGTGTCCATAATGTCCGGCTTGAACTGCGTCGAGAGCTGTCTTGATTGCCATCTGCGCAAAAACGGTTTTTTCTGCAACCTCTCGCGCGACTTGATTGAGGATTTCGATAAAATAAAACACGCCGCCGTGTTTCCCGAGCATGCGGTGGTTCTGGTGGAAGGACAAAAGCCGTGCGGAGTTTTTGTTCTCTGTCAGGGGCGCGCCAAGCTCTCCACCACTTCGCGCGACGGCAAAACGCTGATTGTGCGCATCGCGGAAGCGGGCGAACTTCTAGGCCTGCACGCTGTCGTTACCGGCAAGCCCTATGAGTTGACGGTTGAAACCATGCAGCCCAGTCAGCTGAACTTCGTGCGGCGCGAAGATATGCTTCGCTTCCTGAACGAACACCCAGCCGCCTGCTTCCGTGCCACCCAGCATCTGGCGCGCGACTGTTCCGATTCCTATGGCGTGGTGCGCACCATCGGCTTGTCGCATTCGGTTTCGGAGCGATTTGCCAGATTCTTGCTGGACACCGCCGCCGATGGCGAGATCAGCCGCGGTCGGGTGCGCGTCCGCCTGGCCATGACCCACGAAGAGATCTCGCAGCTTGTCGGCACCAGCCGTGAAACCATTACCCGCCTGCTCTCCGAGTTTCGGCGCAACGAACTGGCGGAACTGGATGGCTCCATGTTGATCATCCATAACCACCCGGCCCTTAGAAATATGGTTCGAGCATAGGTAGAGGCGCATCGCCAGATCTCTAGGAACACGATAGGGCGCCCCTGGGCGACTCTGTCCGCACCGAATCTTTCCGAACCGCCGCAAAAAGCCGATAATGTTCGCAGGTATGAAATCGTTTATCGGCACGACGGGTATCATCTCGGCGGCAATTACTGTGCTCGTCTTTTGTTGCCTGTCCGGAGTTCCCGCCTCATCCCAGAACCAGGCGCACCGCCTGATTCTGAAAGACGGCTCCTACCAGTCCGTCACGAAATATGAAGTTCACGGCGATCGCGTCCGCTATTTCAGCGCCGAACGCGGCGAGTGGGAAGAAGTTCCAAAGGCACTCATCGACTGGGACGCCACGGATAAGTTCGAGCAAGGCCGGCAGGAGGGCAAGCTTGATCCCGAAGCGGTTGCACTCGACAAGGAACTGGAAGCCGAACGGACGGCGGAGCGCGCCCGTTCCCCGCAGGTCGCGCCCGGGTTGCGCCTCCCCGACGAAGGCGGCATTTTTCTGCTCGACACTTTCGAGAATCAGCCGCAGTTAGCCGAACTGGCTCAATCGGGCGGCGATCTCGACAAAAACACCAAGTCGAACATTTTGCATGCGGTGATCAATCCGCTGGCCGGAGCCAAGCAAAGCATCGAACTTCCCGGACCCCACTCGAAGGTCCAGTCGCACACCGCGACGCCATCGTTCTACATCAACATCGACTCGAGTGACGCCGCGCCCGCGACGGCGCAGACCGCCGACAGCCAATCGAAGCCGCTTGCCGACCGCTTCAAGGTCATTCGCGTCGAGATCAAAGGCGGCAAACGGGTTGCCGGAGCGGCAAAGGTCGCGGTCACGGGAAAGATGTCGACCGACGAACGTTTTGTTGCTTCCACTGCGACCACTATAGCCGGGGGCTGGATTCAACTCACGCCCACCGAGCCGCTCACCGCGGGCGAATACGCGGTCGCCGAGATGATGGGAAAAGAAGGTATGAATATCTACGTATGGGACTTCGGCGTAAACCCCTCCGCTCCCGCCAATGCGTTTATGTGGAAACCGGAGCCGGCGGCAGCGCAGCCGAAGACCGACCAGCCGGTGGAGTTGCAGAAGCGAGAGAAGCAGTAGCCGGGCGAGTCGCTAACATTAAATGCGCGACTTTCCATGGCTTTCTGGGTTCTAAAGCACTTGTGAGGGGAATTTTCTTGACCAGCCACGCTCAGTTTCATGCTCGCACGCAGCTTCGATTATTGGTTCTCGCGGTGTTTTCTTTTCTGTCTGTCATGAAGCCGCCGGCCCACGCCAAAACGGATAGCGGCGCGGCGATCTCCTCGAACGATGCGGATACTGGGCCCACCATGGAAGCGATCTCTCCGAATAGCGCTAAACTCGGGGGCTCGGCTTTCACACTGAGCGTCGTGGGAACGCAGTTCGCTCCGGGATCCACGGTGCAGTGGAACGCTAGCAACCTCCAGACGACATTTGTCAACAGCAAGCTGGTAACGGCGGCTGTCCCGGCCAGTGCTCTTCTCGATTCGGCAAATGACCTTGTTACAGTCGTGAATCCGGATTCGGGAGGCACCTCGAACCCACGAACATTTGCGGTGCCCTGTGTGATTCCACCGCCATCGGGCGCCGCGACTCAAACCAAGGCCCGTCTCGGCGCCTACTATTTTGACGGATGGTCCGGTCCTCTTACTAACTTCCATTTCGACGGCATGCCCCTCGGCCCCTATCAGAATCGCCAGCCGTTCTCTGCGTGGCAGGACAGTAATCCGTGTGCGGTCGAGGAGCAGCTCGCATCGGCGCATAATTTTGGCATCGATTTCTTTGTCTTTGATTGGTACTTTAACGCCAAGATCAATGAGCCCAGCGACAATCTGAACTCCGCGATCGAGATCACACATGGGTTGCCAGATCGCCACGGGATGCAGTACGCCATTTTATTTGTAGATAGTCCGCCGTTTGACCCAAAGCCGGGCCAATGGCCAGTTGCCGTCAAGCAATGGGTCCACTACATGCTGGATCCAGCGTATGTGCGCGTGAATGGGATGCCGGTGCTCTTCATTATTGACGTGGGCGAGATGTACCAGATTTTCGGCTCGGATGCTGCAGTCGTGGAGGCGCTCGCCGAACTGCGCACCGCCGCGAAGGCTCAGGGGTTGCCTGGCGTTTATGTCGTGGGTGGCTTCGGAGAGCCCGACGGCACGCTGGGCCAAAACACACTGGCTCCGGGCTTCGAGATTGCCGGGTCCGATGGATACGATGCGGTCGCTCTTTACAATTACCCGTTTGCGCCGCCGGCAGTAAAGGGAGAGTTGCCGTTCTCCACTCTTTCCGCGGCCGCCCATTGGACGTGGAATGAGGCGAAACGCGACAGTTCGATTCCGTTCATTGCAACTTCGATGGCTGGCTGGGATCCGCGCCCATGGCATGAGGTGGAACCGGTAACGGAAGACTTGATGTGGTATGCCAGAACTCCGCCGGAGGTCGCGGCACTGCTGGATGGGGCAATTAACTGGGCGAATGAGAATCCGCAATTGAGACCGGAATCCGCGCCGGCTCCGCCGCTGGTGCTCATCGAAGCCTGGAACGAACTGGGCGAGGGAAGCTTTGTGGTGCCGACCGCGGCAGATGGAACGACTTATGGCGATGCCATCGCCGCCATGCTGCTGGCGCACTAGGGAAACTCTGACTTAAGTGTTGGCAGAGAATTAAACCACAGAGTACACGGGGGTGCACGGGGAAACCGGGACTTAATCAGAGTTTCCCTGGAGGGGGGCTAGACGCGGCTATTCTTTTTCCATCAACCCGCGCGAAGCCACGCCGATGTTGTCGCGGGTCGCGTTCTTGACCACATACATCATCTCGTCGGCTTGCCGGATGATGTCATGGGGAGTCTGGGCGTCATGCGGAAACGTGGCCAGCCCCATGCTGGCGCGCACGTTCAGGTTCAAGCCCTGTTCGGTGCAGAAGACACCCGAGCGCAGCGAATCGAGTAATCGCCTGGCCACCACCACCGCCTGATCCTTGCTGGTCTGGGGCAACAGCACGACAAACTCGTCGCCGCCATAGCGAAATGCAAAATCGATCAGCCGCAACTGCGCCTTGATCAGATAGCCGACCTCGGCCAGCAGCCGGCTTCCCACCAGATGCCCATGAGTGTCGTTGACCGTCTTGAAGTGGTCCAGATCGATAAAGAGCACGCTGAATTGGTAGCCGAAGCGCGTGGAACGATACACCTCGGTTTCCAGCGTCTTATGCAGATGCCGCGCATTAAACAGCCCCGTGCAATCGTCGGTGATGGTCAATTCCTGAATCTTCTCGACCGCCCGGGCGTTCTCAATCGAAATCGCGGCGTAATCGCACAAAGCCTGGAGGAAGAAAATTTCCTGTTCGCTCATTTCCACGTTAGCGTTGACCAGTTGAATCACTCCGAGCACGCGATGTTTCGAGCGTAACGGAACGCAGATCACCGAGCGCGTCTTCACCTGCGTGATCTCGTCGAGCCGCGACGAAAAACGCGCATCGCCCTCCACATTGGGGACGATCAACAACTGCCCGTGCCGCGCCACCCAACCGGCGATTCCTTCCCCCACCTTTAAACGCTCCTTGGACAGAACCTCCGCCGCCGCCCCTACGGCGATGGCGAAATAGAGCTCGTCTTTTTCTTCATCCACCATCAGCAACGACCAGGTATCAGGACGGAAGTACTCCGCCATTTTTTCCATGATGGTCTGCAGAATTGAATCGAGATTGAGCGAGGATGTCAGCGCCTTGGCGACATCGTGGAAGATGGTCAACTCTTGCGACAACCGAATTGGGGAGGTACCCGCTGCCTCTGACATGAACTTCTCAGCCGGATGGCCGGATTGGGAAATTATAGGTTTCGCCGCGCCGTCCGGGCAACGAACGTCGGTAACTGGTACCAGTTACGCCAACCCACTGCCGAAGCGTCAATTTCGGGGTGGAATTCGTTCCGGATGGGCGGTGGTTCGGGAGCAAGGCCAACCCCGAGCGGTCTGGCGCACTAACCAGGAACGTTGACACCGCTCAGAAAGCCCCCGACGTGAGCGGTAAGCGCAACGACCATGGCGGCCAGGAGTTCCAAGGGCAGGCAGTAAACCGGAAACGCGGAACCCGCTGCTTTTCGCCGCCGCAGATGGATCCAGGCAACCAGGCAGATCAGAAGAGCGGAGGTGCATCCGAGGGCGAGGTGGAGCAGCAACAGTCCCTTCAGTTTCTGGCCCTCGAGTTGCCACTGCCAGGCCAAAATGCCGGTTGCGAGCGTTGGCAACACGGTGCCAGCGGCGGCGAGGATGTTGAGGCGAGCCGCCGCCTCCAGAGCCGCTTTCCGGGTGCAGCGCGCCGCGAAATCGAAAGCGACTCCGGTCAGAAAGAGCGCAATTGGAAAGTGGATCAGGACAACGTGTTGCGCATGTTTCGCCAGCAAGGCGGCCTTGGGATCAAAGGGATTCATACCGCCTACTCGACCACCACTTTGCCCGTCATCTTCGGGTGAATCGTACAGAAGTACGAGTAGGTACCCGGTTTGCTAGCCGTGAACGTGAACTTCTCGTCGGTGTCGAGCACTTTGGACTTGAAGCTCCGGTCTTCGCTGACCACGGTGTGCGGAATGTCATCGGCGTTCGTCCAGGTGATCTGGGTTCCCGCTTTCACGGTGAGCGTTGCCGGCGTGAAACTGAAGTTGTCAATCTTGACTTCGGCGGCGGGCGGACCCGCGGCGATCGACTTCTCGACGGTCGGAAGTGCCGCCAAAGCCAGCATGGCTGACGCTGCGACACAGAAAATCAAGACGCTCTTTCTCAGTCTCATTCTCTTTCTCACTCTCATTGATTGCTCCTTGTATGGTTGTTTCGGTGATTCGATATGCGATTACTCCAGCGTGGAATCGATCAACGCCAGCGCATGATGCTTGCGCACATAGTTCACATTGGTCACTCCCAGCAGGCCTCGTAACTGCTCTGCCGGAACCTTCATCGGGCTAGGAGAAGGCGCTCCTCCCGGATGGGGTTGCGGGAAGGCGGTCGAAGAGGCGGTGTGGAATGTCACGTTGCCTTCCACTTTCTGCATGGTTTGGTGAATGTGTCCGTTCAGAACGGTCACCGAACCGAAACGCTTCAGATAAGAAAGTGCCTGTGCGCTGTCGTCGGTGCCCCATCCCCATTCCGGGTAGATGTTCCACAGCGGCATGTGAGCGAACACAATCACGGGCGTGCTTTTCGAGAGATGGCGAACGTCGTCTTCCAGCCACTCCAGTTGTTCCGCTCCGAGCGAACCCATGCCACCGGCTTTCAGGTTCATGACGTTGACGAGTCCAATAAAATGCACGCCCTTTTTGTCAAAGCTGTACCAACCCGCGCCTTTCGTGTTCTTGCCGTAACGCTCGCGATATTGCTTGCCGTCGTCTTCGAGAACGTCGTGCTCGCCGGGAACAAAAAATACATTTTTCGTGGATGCGGACTGAAGAATCTGGTCAACGGTGTCGAATTCCTCCGCCTTGGACAAATGGCTGATATCGCCGGTGTGCAGCACGAACTCGGGAGGCACGGGCAGGGCGTTGATTTTGGCGACCGCGGCCTTCAGCGTCGCGATCACGTCGGAGTTTGCCGGCTTGTTGAACCCCATGTGACTGTCGCTGATCTGGACAAAACTCAGTTCTCCCCTGGCGGCCTTTGCGATGTGCGCGGGATCATCGAGGCCGTAGGACTTCAGCACTCCGCCTTCCAGCACGCAGAGGGCTCCCGTGCCCGCCCAGGCCATGCATTTCAGGAATCCGCGGCGGTCGATTCCATCGTGGCTGTGGTCGAATAAAATGGCGTCGCGGTTTTTCTGCTGCGGCATATTTTCCTTCCCATTCTTTCTAAACCTTCTTTCCAGGACAGCTTCGGGAAGAAAGCGAGTTCGTTCTCGTTTCAAGGTGCAGAACTGAAACCGCGCGCCTTTATTCCACGAAATTTATTCTCTGGAGGCGGGAATAGAACCGGCGTCCATTGGTTTACTCTTGTGTGCGTGTCGGAAGAGCGCTCGTTATCGGGGTCGTTCGAGGAACTGGCGATGCCCCTTTTTGAGCGTCTCTACAACTTCGCGCACTGGCTGACACAGGACCGGCAGGAAGCGGAAGATCTGGTGCAGGAGACATACGCCAAGGCGCTCAAAGGATTTTCTTCGTTCCAGCAAGGCACCAACTTCCGCGCCTGGATCTACCAGATACTGCGCAACACGTTTCTCACCTCTCGCACAGGGCTGAAGTCGGCCGCGACCGTGCCGTTGGATCTGGAAGGCGGCGAAGCGAGTCTTCCCGCGGTCAACGACACACCGGAGAGCATCCTGCTCCAGCGTTCGGACCGGAAGCTCGTGCAGGAGGCTTTGGGTCGATTGCCCGTGCCGTATCGCGAAGTGCTGCTCCTTTGTGAATTCGAAGAAATGTCGTATCAGGAAATTTCTGCAACTCTGGTGATTCCGATCGGCACCGTGATGTCGCGTTTGTCGCGCGCCCGGCGGGCTTTACGGGACGCCGTGCAAGAATTGCAGGGACCGAACAGGATCGCTTGAATCATGGCCTGCGAAGCTTGGAGTGGAAAACTCGACGCGTACTTCGACGGTGAGCTCCCCGGCGACGAGGTGCTCGCAGTGCAGCAACACCTGCGGGAATGCGCCGCTTGCGCCGCCGAGGGGCTAGCCAAGGTCCAGCAGAAGCTTGCGGTCAAGACCGCGGGGCAGAAGTTCGCTCCAGACCCAGCATTCCGCGCTCGCATTGAAAAAAGCATCGCGTCGCACCGGCGATCCTCGACCTTCTCTTCATCCGCAGCAGAGGGAAGGCGGGGGTGGCTTCCCGTCTTCGAAATTGCCACAGTAGCCGTCGTGTTGCTGATTGGCGTCGCCCTCTTCTTGACACTTCATCGTGGGCGGGACGAACAACAGCTGATGAGTGAACTGGTGGACCAGCACGTGGCAACGCTCGCTAGCTCCAACCCGGTGGACGTCGTTTCCACCGACCGGCACACCGTAAAACCCTGGTTTGAGGGAAAGATCCCCTTCACCTTCAACCTGCCCGAATTGCAGGGCTCGTCGTTCCTCCTGGTCGGCGGAAGGGTCAGCTATCTCAGCCAAGCTCCTGGAGCGGAACTCATTTTTCGCGTCCGACAGCACCAGATTTCTGTCTTCATTTTCCAGGAGCGGGGACCGGCCGGCACGCACGAGGACGCAGGCGAGAATGCGGCTGTGCGCACAGCCCTTTCCTTTGAAGTCCGCAGCTGGCGCCACAACGGTCTTCGCTATTTCGTAATTGGCGATGCCAGTCCCCAGGACTTGGACAAACTCAGCGAACTGATTAAGGCGGCTGGCTGAGAGATCCTCCTCCGCCCATTCGGCTGTAGCGAACCGTAGAAGGAGCTACAGAACCGCGGTTTCGTCGCGCACGCGGAACGTGCCGCCGCGCGCGCGAGGATACTGTGCAGTTCTAGCCGTACCCTACCTCTTCGGCCAGTTTGTCGGGATATGCTGAATAACCTATGATCTTGCTCCTCAACAGAGTAAAATTTTGTTCGCCACCCAACGAAAGCGAGAAACCGATTTGCCGTCCTTTGGCGAAAAGCTGAAACAGGAGCGCGTGAAGCGCAAGATCACACTGGAACAGATTTCCGTCTCCACCAAGATCGGCACCCGCATGCTGCAAGCGCTGGAAGAGGACAAGTTCAGCCAATTGCCCGGCGGCATCTTTAACAAGGGTTTCGTTCGTGCTTATTCCCGTTGTCTGGGTCTCGATGAAGATCAAACGGTCGCCGAATATCTGGAAGCCTCCGGCGACGCTCCGCCTCCGCGTACCGAAATCGCGGTTCGTGAGGACGAAGCCCGCGAAAATGAAGAACATGTTCGGAGGCTGGAGTCGGGCGCCGACGGTCCTTTTCGCCGCGTACCATGGGGCTGGTTCGCCGCCGCTCTGCTCCTAATCGCGCTCGCACTCTCGGTTTGGACCCGGCAGCAGCGGGAGCGCGCGCGGCAGGACTTCCATCCGGTGCCCGCGACTACCGCGGCATCTTCGCCGCCGCCGCAGTTGTCGAACGATGCCTCCGGCAAGACAGCAGACCCAAACCCAGCTGTGGCAGGTCCGAGCGCGCCAAGCCCGGTTGCGGCAGATGCAGGAGGCTCCGCCGCGTCCAATCCGCAAACGCCAGATTCGCGGCCCCCCGATTCGCGACTCAAAGATTCGGCCAGTACGACCGTGATTCCCGGCGAGTTTACCGTCACCATCCACGCCCGCGACGAATCCTGGGTCTCGATCACGGTTGACGGCAAGGCGATTTCATCCGAAGTCGTGGCCGCGGGTAGTGAGCGCAGCGTTCGAGGACAGAAAGAGGTCGTCGTGAAGGCTGGAAACGCCGGCGGCGTGGATTTCCAGTTTAACGGAAAGAAGGTTGACACCGGCGCAAAGTATGGCGAGGTCAAGACGGTGATCTTTGGCCCCACCGGAATGATAACCAGCGCCCCGCCCCCCTCGACGCCTTAAGTTTTTCTTTTCTGCCATTTACCTTTCCTCTTCCGCCGTTCGATTGCCGCTGGCATCCACTCAATGTCAACTCCCTTCGTCACCAGTCAATTCCGTTGCGTTTCACCGCTATTCTCTGGTACCGTTTTAAGGAGAATTGAGCCAGAGCCCCGATCTTTTTTTCGAGCCCTTGGGTCAGAGCCCATCGCTCGACACAGCCTCCCTAGTCGGAAGTACAGGCTCAGAGTTGCCTTTAGAAGCTACCTTGAGGAGATAACCGCTTGCCATCAGCCAATCGTTTTCTGTTTACCTCGGAGTCTGTAACCGAAGGACATCCGGACAAGATCGCCGACCAGATTTCCGACGCCATTCTCGACGCCTGCCTGCGTGAAGACCCGAACAGCCGCGTCGCCTGTGAAACCCTGACCTGCACCGGCCTCGTGGTTATCGCCGGCGAGATCACAACCAAAGCCTATGTGGACTTCCAGAACCTGGTACGCGGAGTGGTGCAGTCCATTGGCTACGACAACGCCGTCTACGGCTTTGACTCCAACACCTGCGCCGTGATTTCGAGCATCAATAAACAGTCCGGCGACATCGCCATGGGCGTGGACACGGGCGGCGCCGGCGACCAGGGCATGATGTTCGGCTACGCCTGCAATGAGACCCCCGAACTGATGCCGCTGCCGATTTCCCTCGCCCACAAACTTACCTTGAAACTCTCCGAAGTTCGCAAGAATGGGACGTGCCCTTACCTGAGGCCCGATGGAAAATCCCAGGTCACGGTCGAGTACGACGCGCAGAAGAAAGTGAAGCGCGTGGATGCCGTCGTCGTCTCCACACAGCATTCGGAAAGCGTCGGCAATGATGAACTTCGCGCGGATATCTTAAAGCACGTGATTCAGGCCGTCATTCCCGCCAACCTGCTCGACGCCGACACCAAATATCACATCAATCCCACGGGACGCTTCGTTATCGGCGGCCCCATGGGCGACTCCGGACTGACCGGACGCAAGATCATCGTGGACACCTACGGTGGCATGGGACGCCACGGCGGCGGCGCATTCAGCGGCAAGGATCCGACCAAGGTCGATCGTTCCGCCGCCTACATGGCGCGCTACATTGCCAAAAACATCGTGGCCGCGGGCCTGGCCGATCGCTGCGAAGTGCAACTTGCTTATGCCATTGGTGTTGCCGATCCGGTCAGCGTCCTGGTGGATACTTTCGGCACCGAGAAGATCGATGCCAAACTAATTCCGGATCTGGTGCGTGCCAACTTCAAACTCAAGCCGCGCGAGATCATCGAGACGCTGAATCTGCGCCGTCCGATTTATCGCAAAACGGCAGCCTATGGACATTTCGGACGCAACGACCCGGATTTCACCTGGGAAGCGACCGACAAGGCCGCGAAACTGGCCACCGACGCCGGGTTGAAAAAGAATGAGCCGGTAGGAGCCAGGAAGTAAGGTCCAGTTGGGGGCACTGTTCGTCGTTCGCTGTTCGTTCTTCGGTTTTGAGCGAACGGCGAAGAGCGAGGAGCGAACAGCGCTCTACCAAGTTAATGAAGACGCAATCATCCAGGAATTAGGAGAAAAATGGCTACCACATCAATCAGCAGCGACGTAAAGAGTTTAGAATTGGCCGATCTGGGCAAGAAGCGCATCGAGTGGGCGAACCAATCGATGCAGGTTCTGCAGATCATCCGCAAGGAATTCATCAAGAACCAGCCGCTTAAGGGCATCCGCGTTTCGGCCTGCTTGCACGTGACGGCCGAAACCGCGAATCTCATGATCGCTCTGCGCGACGGCGGCGCCGACGTGGCGCTCTGCGCCTCGAACCCGCTGTCGACTCAGGATGACGTGGCCGCGAGCCTGGTTCGCGACTACAACATTCCCACCTTCGCCATTAAGGGCGAGGACAACGATTCCTACTACTCGCACATTATGGCCGCGCTCGATCACAAGCCACAGATCACGATGGACGATGGCGCCGATCTCGTCTCCGTTCTCCACACCAAGCGCACCGCCGAACTGGCCAATGTAATCGGTGGCACCGAAGAAACCACCACGGGCGTGATTCGCCTGCGCGCCATGGCCAAGGAAGGCATGCTGAAGTTCCCCATCATCGCCGTCAACGACGCCGACACGAAGCACTTGTTCGACAATCGCTACGGCACCGGACAATCGACGATCGACGGCGTCATTCGCGCGA
>Ga0302157_10000130_pt1 | contig 95913 bp, 102 predicted proteins | sample I_Bog_N3_3_FD_193502 | JGI IMG/M metagenome (GOLD analysis project Ga0302157, IMG submission 193502) | Peat permafrost microbial communities from Stordalen Mire near Abisko, Sweden - I_Bog_N3_3 | ecosystem: Environmental > Terrestrial > Soil > Wetlands > Peat | place: Sweden: Abisko, Stordalen... | reverse complement strand
CGGGACTGGGCCCGGCCACGACGGAAAAAGCGATTGATTACCTCAGAAAACCGCTATCCTTGCGCGCATGCCCCATAAGGCGATGACGGCTACTGCGGAAGGGAAGCGGCTCAAGTTCGCCGAGCTTGCGCGGTATCCCATCCATGTGACTTGTCGTCTCCGCGTTCTTCGACAAGCTCAGAAGCGGGGATCCAGAGGGACACGACGTGCGGTGGCCCTCGATTCCCGCTTCTGAGCTTGTCGAAGAACGCGGGAGAGACAAGAGCCGATCCTATTTGATCGAATTCCGCTCTGGCGCTCATGGGGACCGATCCCGGCGCGCCGATGCGCATAGGCTTCACCCGCAAAAAAAAGACGCCTCTCCGGTATTTTCGAAACATGAAAGCCATGGTATTCTGAAAGAGGATGTATGACGTTGCGGCTTCGTGCGCCCGTCAGGGTTTATCGTCTGGGCGTCCCCGAGCGACAAGAAATTTGCAGAAAATGAAATCAGGCTTGGTGGGCTTGCAAGTTATTGAAATCGATCAATATCGCCAAGGAAATCTTTGGAATAGCTTGCAGAAAAAAGCGCTTAATTTGCAGAAAATTGCAAAAAAGTTGCAAAAAGGCTTGGAGGAGAGGGGAGGGGCGTTAGGATAAGCCACACACTCTCCGTCATGCCCGCACCTATCCTGGAGCCCATGGGGGCAGCGCCTCAGAGCAGAAGCCGGGAAGCGTGTTGGCCGCGAAAGGTCGAGCGGCGCCGAGCAAAACCGCGTCAGATATAGGGCGACGTCAGCCGGGCCGCCGCGTCGCGAAGTTTCATCAGGAAAGGTCGGCCGTCGATGTCGGCCAACGTGATTGGGTCGAGGCAACGCGCGCCAATCCGGCGGGCCAACGCGACGGCGAGGTCGGCCTCGTAAAACTCGGCCGTCAGTTCGAAGTTCAACCGAAGGCTGCGCATGTCCCAGTTGGCGCTGCCGATCAGGCTCCACTCGCCGTCGACCGTCATCAGTTTGGTGTGATCGAACGGCGGCGGATTGCGCCAGACACGACAGCCGGCGACCAGCAGGGGGCGAATGTGCGGCGGCGTGGCCCAGCCGACGAGGAATTGGTTGTTCACCGCCGGCAGGACGAGATCAACCTCGACGCCGCGCAGCGCCGCCAGTTGCAGGGCCGTGACGATCTGCTCGTCGGGCAGGAAATAGGGCGTGGCGATGTGCAGGCTGCGCCGCGCCGAATGGATCGCCGACAACAGCACCAGGTCCAACTTGTCGGTCTCCTGATCCGGCCCGGAGACAATTACGCGCGCGCTCGCGCCGTCCCGCGGAATCATCGACGGCGAGTCCTTCGCCTTCGGCGCCGCCTCGCCGGTCGTAAACAGCCAATCGTCGTCGAACGCCTTCTCGATCTGCCGGACGACGGGACCCTCCAGGCGGAAATGGCAGTCGCGGACGGGGGCTTTCGGGTGGGTCTCGACGAGGTTTTCGGCGCCGATGTTCAGGCCGCCGATGAAGGCGATCCTGCCATCGACGACGAGACTCTTCTTGTGCAGGCGCAGATTCAAGAACGGCATTTTCCACGGCAACAGCGAATGCAGGAAGCGCGCGACCGGGACCCGCTCGCGGCGAAGCCGTCGATAGGCCAGCGACAACAGAAATCCGCCGCCGAAGCCGTCGATCAGCACGCGGGTCTCGACGCCCCGGCCGTGGGCTCGCGCCAGGGCGGCGATGAATCGCGCGCCCAGCGCGTCGTTGCGAAAGATGTAAGTGGCGAGCCTGATGCTGGATTGCGCGGCCTCGATGGCCTCCAGCATTTCCGGATAGCCTTGATCGCCGCTTTGCAGGATCGCGGCGACCTTGCCGATCGCGAGTTGTTGCCCCGTGATGGCGCCGATCGCCACCTTGAGGCGCTCGATCGGATCGCTGGAAGAATTGTCGCGCGCCGACGCCCGGTCGGGATGGCGATTGACGCCCTTCAATCTGCGCGCCCGGCGCCGGACGCGATTGATGCCGAAGCCGAGATAGAGGAGCGCCCCGACGATGGGCGCAAACCAGCCGATGCCGATCCAGCCGATCGCCGCCGGCACGTCACGCTTGTTGAGCAGAACGTGCACGGTGACGCCGGCCCCGATCGCGAAATGCAGGGCCCCCAGGAGCGTCGCGGAAATGGCGAGGACAGTCGACGGATCCAGCAAGGCTTGTCGTTTCCTCTTTCGTCGCGCGAATGGACTGACGCGCTGTTGGGCAAATCTGCCGTCACCTTCGCATCGCCCGTCCCCTGCCGTCGAGGGTTTCTTCGCCAGCGGGGCGCCAGCGCGTCCATTCCCCAACGCCGGGGAATTGGCTACAAGCCATGCGGTTTTTCCGCGCTCTGTCCTCGGCCGAAAACGAATGGGAGACTTCCCCGCTTGTCCAAACTCGCGCTGCTCGTCGCGGCCACATTCTTCATGGAATTCCTCGATGCGACGATTCTCAATACCGCGCTGCCCAGGATGGCGGAATCCATGGGGGTCACGCCTGTCGATCTCGACATCGGCGTCTCGATCTATTCCCTGACGCTCGCCATCTTCATCCTGCCTGGCGCGTGGCTCGTGGAGCGATTCGGCGCGCGCGTGGTGTTCACGGGGGCGATCGTGCTGTTCACGCTGAGTTCGATCGCCTGCGGGCTGGCGAATTCGCCGCTGGCCTTCGACGCGGCGCGCGCGATCCAGGGCGTCGGCGGCGCGTTCATGGTCCCTGTCGGCCGGCTCGTCGTGCTGCGCACGACGCCGAAGACGCAATTGTTGCAAGCCATCGCCGTCTTGACATGGCCAGGCCTCACGGCGCCGTTGATCGGACCCTCGCTCGGCGGCTATCTCGCGGAGAGCTATTCGTGGCGCGCGATCTTCTTCGTCAACGTTCCGCTCGGAATCGTCGGCGCGCTGCTGGCGCTGGCGTGGACGCCGCGACTGGAGCCGCAGCCGCCCAAGCCGTTCGACGCGTTGGGCTTCGCGCTCGGCGGCGGCGCGCTGGCGGCGGCGCTGGTCGGCCTCGATCGGTTCGCGAACGGCGGCGCGGCGGCGACGGTCGTGACGCTGGCGCTGCTGGCGGCGACGCTTTCGGCGCTGTTCGTCCGTCACATCGGCAAAAGCGCGCATCCGATCATGAATGCCCGCCCGTTCGCCTATGCCACGTTTCGCTTGGCCGCGACCGGCGGCTCCGTGGCGCGCATCGTCGTCAGCGCGGTTCCGTTCGTGCTGCCGCTGATGTTTCAGTTGGGGCTCGGTTACGATGGCTTGCGCGCCGGCCTGACGCTGACGCCGTTGTTCGTCGGCAATATCGGCATCAAGCCGTTCACCTCGGCGATATTGCGCCTGGGCGGCTTCCGCCGCGTGCTGATCGTCAACGGTTTGCTGCAGACCGTGACGTTGCTCGCTTGCGCCTGCATCGGCCCGGCAACTCCGTCCTGGGCGATCGCGGCGCTGCTCGTCGTTTCCGGCTCCTCGCGCTCGATGCATTTCACCGCGCTCAACACGCTGCCCTTCGCCGACATTCCTCCCGACGACATGAGCATGGCCAATCTGATCTTCAGCGTCGCCTTCCAGGGCGCCATGGCGTTCGGGGTCGGCGTCGGCGCCGCGGCGATCCAACTCGGCGACCTTGTGGCGCCGAACCCGCCGCTTGCAGCCTTCCATCTGGCCTTCGTCGCGCTGGCGGTCCTGATGCTGGGCGCCGTCGCCAGCCACTGGCGCCTTGCGCCCGACGCGGCGGCCCATATTTCGCGCGCCAAGCGCTAGCGGAACAGGAGCTACCCATGCACGCCCATTTTGTTCTCGCTCATCCCGAGCCGCATTCCTTCAACGCGCATCTGGTTCGCTCAGGCGCGGCGGCGCTCGTGGCCGAGGGTTGGACGACTTCCGTGTCCGATCTCTACGCGATGGGTTTCGATCCCTGCGAGCGGCCGGAGTTCTACGCCAATCGCGGACGGCAGCACCGCTTCGACGCTCAATCCGAACAACGACACGCCAGCGAGACGCAGACGCTCCCCAAAGCCGTGACGGACGAACTCGCGCTGATGGATCGCGCCGATTTGCTGGTGCTGCAATATCCGATGTGGTGGCATCTGCCGCCGGCGATGATGAAGGGCTATTTCGATCGCGTGTTGGCTTACGGCGAAGGCTACACGAGCAAGAAGCGCTGAGAGAACGGCCGTTTCGTCGGAAAACGCGCTATGCTATCGGTGACGGTCGGCACTTCGCGCGAAACCTACGCTTTCGACGGCCGCAGCGGCGACATTGATCTGATGCTCTGGCCGGTGAATTTCACGCTCGCCTATGTCGGATATGAAGTGTTGACCCCGTTCGTCGCCTATGGCGTCGAGGCGGGGCTGCGCTATTCGGACCCAGCGGCGATCGAGGCGCGGCTCAGCGGCATCGTCGCTGAGTTTGGCGCAGAATTGCCGAACACGGACGCTCGCGGAAAACTGAAGTTCAACCGCATGGCGGAATGGGGCGCCGACGGCCGGATCGTCGCGGGCGCGCCGGTCCATTCGGCGTTCATCCGCCGCAAGGCGCGTCTGGAACTCGAATAGCGCTATCGCGCCGCGACCGCGCTTTCGTTCGCTCCCAATCGCTTGCTGAAGAAATCGATGAAACTGCGCAGCTTCAACGGCACATGACGGCGGCTGGCGTATACGGCCTGCAGCGTGGGTTTCGGCGGCGGGCGGTCTAGCGTCAGTATGATTAGCCGTCCCGTGGCGATGTCGTCGGCGACGATCCAATCCGGAAGCACGGCGGCGCCGATGCCGGCGAGCACGGAGAGATAGATGAGATTGGAATCGTTCGTACGCATGACAATCAGGGGCGTCCACGACGTTTTTTTCGCCAGGCGAGTGGGAAACATCTTGTTCACGTCGATGTAACTCGGCGCGATCACTTCCATCGTCGGAGGATCGGCGACTGCGTTCCGCGCCAGGAATTCCGGCGTCGCGACCGCCTGCAATTGCACGTCGCAAAGCTTGCGGGCGAACAGGTTTGGCGCGGGTTCGTGCGTCGCGCGCAAGGCGAGGTCGAAACCTTCCGCCACGAGATCGACCATGCGGTTTTCCAGGCGCAGGTCCACCACCACTTCCGGGTAGCGCCGGTGATATTCGGCGAGCGCGTCGACGAAGCGCTTGTTCGCGCACCACACCGGCGCCGAAACCTTGAGAAGGCCGCGCGGCTCCGAGGACCGCAGCTGCACTTCCTCATCCGCCGCGTCCAGGATTTCGAGGGCCTGCCGGCAATGGGCGTAATAGGCCTCGCCGGCCTCTGTCGGACTGAGGCGCCGGCTCGACCGATTGAGCAGCCGCGCGCCGGTGGCCTGTTCGAGTTCGGCGACGTGCTTGCTCGCCATCGGCGCCGAGACGCCCAGCTGCTTCGCGGCGGCGGCGAAACTGCCCGTTTCAACGATTTCGCGAAACACCCTCAGGCTTGTCAGACGGTCCATGATCGTTTCTCGAGAGGAAACTTTGTCTTGAATAATGACATATCGAATTCGCCACAGGCAAGGCTTATCGTCGCGGAATGCAATCGTCGAAGGGCTAAGCGGTAACCCCGCCGAGTCTCTCTATCCCGAGAAGGAAACCCAATCATGGCCACTCTGGTGCTTGCCCCGTCCCACAAAATGAACATCGTCCTCTGGGTTTTGCGCGTATTGATGGCCGCCCTGTTTCTGTTCGCGGCCTTCGGCAAGCTCACGAGCAATCCGATGATGGTCGAGGAATTCGGCAAGGTCGGACTGGGCGATGGGTTCCGCTATTTCACCGGCGCGCTGGAAGTCGTCGGCGCCCTGGCGCTCGTCACTCCGTTCGTTTCGGGCGTTGGCGCGTTGCTGTTGCTCTGCGTCGACGTGGGCGCCTTCTTCGCCCAGATCGCCCTGATCCACGGCGATTGGATCCACACGATCGTCATCGGCGCGATCCTCGCCGCGCTGGTCTATTGGCAGCGCGCGCAGATCCGGGCGCGACTCGGCCTCTGATCGCGGACGCGGACCTGCGCTATTTTGTTACGCGCCGGGAGTCCGAGCCTCGTCATCCCTCGGCGGCGGCCCCTCACGCTCCATCCGCCCCGCCGAGGTGATTGATCATCCACTGTCCCGCCGGCCCCAGGCGGCGGTTGGCGAGATAGGCGCCGCCCATCACGAGATCGGCGACGCCCGCGGCGAACGCGACGGGACAGATGACTTTCAGCTTTCCGTTCGCGATGTCGTCCGCCACCAGATGCGCGGGCATATTGCCCCAGCCGAGCCCGGCGAGCAGCATCGACCGCTTGGCGCCGAGGTCGGCCAGACGCCAGGTGCGTCTCGACAAAACTCCGTGATCCCGCGCGGCGGTCAGCGTCGAGCGATCCGTCAGCACGAGTTGAACGTGCCGTTCCAGCGCCTCTGTTTCGATCGGCCCGTCGATGGCCGCCAGGGGATGATCCGGCGCGACGACCGGGATGAGTTCTATCGTCAGCAACGGAAAGCGCTCGAACGCCGCGATTTCGCTGAACACCAACGGCAGCAGCCCAATCATGCAGGTTCCGTCGAGCACCAGTTCCGCCGCCGCGCCCAGCGGCTGAACGAATATCCGCGGCGGAACCGTTGGGAACCGCCGGGTGAAAGCGCGGAGAGCCTCGACCGCTCGCGGCATCGGGAACATCGAATCGAGCACGAGGGTCAGTTCGGCTTCCAGCCCGCTGGCGAGGCTGCGCGCGGTTTCGCGAAAGGCGCCGGTCTCCTCGGCGATTCGTCGCGCCCGCGGCAGCAGGGTCCGTCCCGCCTCGGTGAGGGCGGGGCGGTAAGTCGTCCGATCGAACAGTTTCAGCCCGATCTGCGCTTCGAGTTTTTGCACGCCATAGGTCACCGCCGATTGCGCGCGGTTCAGCCGCTTGGCGGCTTTCGAGAAGCTGCCCTCGTCGACGACGGCGACGAGCAGGCGGATTTGGTCGAGGGTCAACGAGTCCATGATCCAAATTTTAGATCAAGACGGTCGAAACTTCATCGCTTTTTTTGGGCGCGCGCCGCGCTTAGGTTGGGTTCCGTTGCAAATCGCAAGGAGACAACGTCATGAGTTACGCCATCATCGGAAGCGGCAAGGTCGGAACCGCGCTGGCCCGCCAGTTCGCCCGCGCCGGCATCTCCGTCTCGATCGCCAATACCCGAGGCCCGGCTTCGATTCCGTCCGCCGTGCGGGAACTCGGGCAGGCCGTGGTTCCCGCCACGGTCGAAGCCGCGCTCGAAGCGGAGGTCTTGCTTCTGGCGATCCCGTTCGTCGCCGTCGAGGCCTTCGCGAAACAGCGCGCGGACTGGAGCGGCAAGATCGTCATCGACGCGACCAACGCCTATGGCGTCACGCCGGAATACATGGCGGGGCGCCTGTCGTCGGACATCGTCGCCGCGGCGTTCCGCGGGGCCGCGATCGCAAAAGCCTTCAACCAATTGCCCGCGGCGGTGCTGGCGCGCGACGCGGCCGTGGAGAACGGACGGCGGGTCGTGTTCATCGCCAGCAACGACGAGAAGGCGACCGTCGAGGTCAAGTCGCTCGCGCTGCGACTGGGATTCTCGCCGATCGTCGTCGGGCGGATCGACGAGAGCGGGCGTCTGCTGCATATTCCGGGCCCTCTCGTGTTGCATAATCTCGTCGAGTATCCTTTCACCTAGGAGGGCAGCCATGGACAGCCGCGGTGCGTTCGTCAGGGAGGTAGCGCGGATCGACGATCCGCCCGCCATTGCCGGAAACGTGGCCGGGCACCGGGCCCGGCGGCTGATCGACGGATCGGAACCGGCATTCACCGATCCGTTCCTCGCCCTGGCCGAGGATTGGATGCCTCGGGGCGCCTTTCCGGTACATCCGCATCGCGGCATCGAGACGGTCACGTTCGTCATCGAGGGCGCCGTGGAGCACAGCGACAGCGGCGGACACTCCGGCCTGCTTCACGAGGGCGACGCGCAGTGGATGACGGCCGGGCGCGGTTTGCTGCACGAAGAGACCGTTCCGGAGGGCAGCATCGCCCACACCTTGCAGCTTTGGGTCAATTTGCCCCGGGCCGCCAAGATGACCGAACCGCGTTATCAGGATTTGCGCGGCGCCGAGGCTCGAGTCCGTCGAGAACCGGGGGTCGAAGCGCGAATTTTCTCCGGCCGTTCAGCGGATGTCGCCGCGACGACGCTCAACCATGTGCCGATCACGATGATCGACGCGCGCATCAAGGCCGGCGCCGGCTTTCGCCACACCCTGCCCGCCAGCGACAACGCCTTCGTCCATGTTCTCGACGGGGTCGTGAGTCTGGGCGACTCGGCGACGCGCGCTCGCGCCGATCAACTCGTCTGGCTCACGCGTTCGGACGCGCACGGGTCTTCGGAAATCCGAATCGCGGCGGACGAGAGCGCCCGCATTCTGCTGTTCGCCGGCCCGCCGCTGCGGGAGCCCGTCGTGTTCGGCGGCCCCTTCGTGATGAACACCGAGGCGGAAATCCGCAAGGCTTTCGCCGATTATCGCGCCGGGAAATTCTGAGCCAGGCGCACAAAAAAGGCGGCCCGAAAGCCGCCTTTTGCATCCGCAGAGGCAAACGACCTCAGAGCGAATAATACATGTCGAATTCGACGGGGTGCGGCGTCATTTCGAAGCGGATGACGTCCTGCATCTTCAGCTCGATGTAGCTGTCGATGAAGTCGTCGTTGAAGACGTCGCCGACCTTGAGGAACGCGCGGTCCTTATCGAGGTTTTGCAGCGCTTCGCGCAGGCTGCCGCAGACCGTCGGGATTTTGCGTAATTCCTTCGGCGGCAGATCGTAGAGGTCCTTGTCCATCGCCGGACCCGGATCGATCTTGTTCTTGATGCCGTCGAGCCCGGCCAGCAGCATCGCGGAGAAAGCCAGATAGGGGTTCGCCGTCGGATCGGGGAAGCGCACCTCTACACGCTTGGCTTTGGGATTCGAGGTCCACGGAATACGGCACGAGGCCGAGCGGTTGCGCGCCGAATAGGCAAGCAGCACGGGCGCCTCGTAGCCCGGGACCAGCCGCTTGTAACTGTTGGTCGACGGGTTGGTGAAGCCGTTGAGCGCCTTGGCGTGCTTGATGATGCCGCCGATGTACCACAGGCATTCCTGGCTCAGGTCGGCATATAGGTTGCCGGCCATGATGGGCTTGCCGTCTTTCCAGATCGACTGATGCACGTGCATGCCCGAGCCGTTGTCGCCGAAGATCGGCTTCGGCATGAACGTCGCCGTCTTGCCGTAGCTCTGCGCGACATTGTGGATGCAGTATTTGTAGACCTGCATGTGGTCGGCCATCTTGACGAGATGTCCGAACTTCAGGCCGAGTTCGTGCTGGGCCGACGCCACTTCGTGATGGTGCTTCTCGACGACCGCGCCCATCGACGCCATCGCCGCGAGCATCTCGGAGCGCATGTCCTGCGCCGAGTCCTGCGGCGGCACCGGAAAATAGCCACCCTTGGTGCGGATGCGGTGGCCGAGGTTGCCGCCCTCGTAAGGCGTGTTGGAATTGATCGGCAGTTCGAGATGATCGAGCTGGAAGCCGGTGTCGTAGGGATCGGAGCTGTACTTCACGTCGTCGAACACGAAAAACTCGGCCTCGGGGCCGAAATAGGCGGTGTCGCCAATGCCCGTCGATTTCAGATAGGCTTCCGCCTTCTTGGCGATGCCGCGGGGATCGCGGTTGTAGGGCTGGCCGCTCGCCGGATCGAGAATGTCGCAGTTGATGACCATCGTCGAGGCGGCGAAGAACGGGTCCATGCAGGCGGACGTGGGATCGGGCATCAGCGTCATGTCCGATTCGTTGATCGCCTTCCAGCCGGCAATCGACGAACCGTCGAACATCAGGCCGTCGGCGAACGCGTCCTCGTCGATCAGCGACTGGTCGAAGGTGACGTGCTGCCATTTGCCGCGCGGATCGGTAAAGCGAAGGTCGACGTATTTCACGTCGTTGTCCTTGATCGCCTTCAGAACTTCCTTGGCGGTCTTCATTGTGCACCCTCCTTGGGTTTGGTTATGGTTATGCCTTCCTACCGCCGTGCAAGCGGCGGGAAGCTTCGGGAAAACGTCGATCGCGGAAGGGTTTTTTAGACCGCGTCGGCGCCGGTCTCGCCGGTGCGGATGCGGATCGCTTCGTCAATCGTGGAAACGAAGATCTTCCCATCGCCGATGCGGCCCGTTTGGGCGGCCTTGCGGATGGCTTCCACCGCGGCGGTCAGGTTCTCGTCGGCGACCACGACCTCGATCTTCACCTTGGGAAGAAAATCAACCACGTATTCTGCGCCGCGATAAAGCTCGGTGTGACCTTTCTGGCGGCCGAAACCTTTCGCTTCCAGCACCGTGATGCCTTGTACCCCCGCCTCCTGCAAGGCCTCCTTGACCTCGTCGAGCTTGAACGGCTTGATGATCGCCTCGATCTTCTTCATGGCGCTGCAATTTCTCCTTCGCCGCGGCGTCGGTGGCCCTTTTGGCAGCAAAAGGGCGCGGCGCGGCGCGTAAATACCGATTTAGGGTCATTAGCATCGGATTTTCGTCAGCGCCATGCCCACAAGGGGCTGAATGGCCGCAGTTTCGCCAACAGCCTAAGATTTGCGCAAGCCTAGACCGTGGGCCCCCATTCGCCCGACGCAAAGACGCGCCAGGAACTGAGGCCCGCCTTGGCGACGACCGTTCGGCCGGTCTTGGCGACGCTGACGAGATAGGCGAACACGCGGGGCTGACGCCAGGCCAGGGGCCGTTCCGGCGCGCAAACCGCCCAATATTCTTCTGCCGTGACGGCCTCCATGAACAGAACGCCGATCCGATCGGGACGAAACGGTCGCGCCAGATCACGCTGGCGCAACCATTCACATTCGAAGTCACGGCAGACGTCGGGCCGGGTCTTGTATATCTTGCAGCCGCCGGTGAGGATGCAATTCACGCAGGGCGGACCGGCCGGTTTCTTCAGCTCTTCGATCTCGAGCGCCGAGCAGCACATCGTGCACTCGCCGCAATTTTTTCCCGGCGCAGCCGCCACGTCTTGGATCTCCGCCTCGCGCGCCAAGCGATTCGGCGCGGCCAGAGGCTAGCACCGCGGCGCTCGGGCGGCGTGAACTTTCCTCCGCCTTTCCCTAAAGTTCAACTTGAAGGAGAAGCCCTTTTTTCACCTTTCCCCGCGATACTCGGTTTGCGATCGTTTACCCGTGTTGGTTCTAAGAGAGGCGCCTTGGACAGCTTGAACGAAGACCCGAAGACCTCCGAGCGGCGTCGGAAGCCTCGCCGGAACAGCGGCGCCCGGGTCTGGGCCGACCCTGGCGGCATACTGCCGGTGATCGATTGCAAGATCATCGACATTTCCGAGGATGGGGCGCAAGTCGCCGCGCTCAACGGCCGCCCGCTGCCCGAGAAGTTCATGCTTCAGCACGAGGCGACGCGGATCGTCGGCGAGGCGCATGTCGTCTGGCGCAATGGTCCTCTCGTCGGGGTGAAATTGATCAAAAGGTGAAGATGACGCGACTGGCGGGGGCCCCTTACTCCCGCAGTTCGCTGAATACTTGACAGTCGGGCCACGGAAGTGTCTGACGCGCGAAATTTCTCCGCGCGCTTCCGAGGCCAACATGACTACGGCGCTGGTTTTTCCAGGACAGGGCTCACAAACGGTCGGCATGGGCAAGGCGCTCGCCGACGCCTTCCCGGCGTCGCGAGAGGTTTTCGAGCGCGTCGACGCCGCGCTGGGCGAGAAGTTGAGTCGGGTGATCTTCGAAGGCCCCGAGGCCGAACTCACATTGACCGCCAACGCCCAGCCCGCGCTGATGGCGACCAGCCTCGCGGCCTTGCGGGCGCTGGAGACGGTTGCCGGCCTGGACGTCGCGCGCGACGCCGCTTTCGTCGCCGGCCATTCGCTGGGCGAATATTCGGCGCTTTGCGCGGCCGGCGCGCTGACGATCGAAGACACGGCGCGTCTGCTGCGCATCCGAGGCGCGGCGATGCAGAGGGCGGTTCCCGTCGGCGAGGGCGCGATGGCAGTCCTTCTGGGGCTCGATTTTCCCGCCGTCGCCGCGATCGCCGCCGAGGCCGCGACGGCAACCGGGGCCGTCTGCGAGGCGGCCAACGACAATGGCGGCGGGCAGGTTGTGATCTCCGGCGCGAAAGCCGCAGTGGAAAAAGCGATGGAAATCGCCAGGCGCAACGGCGCCAAGCGCGCGCTGCCGCTGCCGGTGTCCGCGCCCTTCCATTGCGCCCTGATGCGCCCCGCGGCGGACGCGATGCGCGAGGCGCTGGCGAGCGCCATCGTTCAGAGCCCGAAAGTTGCGATCGTCGCCAATTTTTCCGCAAAGCCCCTGACGGACCCGCGAGAAATCCGACAAAGCCTCGTCGATCAGGTCACCGGCACGGTGCGCTGGCGCGAGAGCGTCGCCTTCATGGCCGGCGCGGGCGTAACCCATTTCGTCGAGATTGGCGCCGGAAAAGTGCTCGCCGGCCTCGTCAAGCGCATCGCCGAGGGGGTGTCGGCGGTGAGCATACAGGCGCCGGGAGATGTGGAGGCGTTTGGCAGTCGGCAATCGGCCGTCGGCAGTCGGGAGTAGCGCGCTCCTACCGTTCCGACTGCCGACTGCCGATTGCCGACTGCCGCTCTTCCCAACCCCACAGGGCCCACCATGTTCGATCTCACCGGAAAAAACGCTCTCGTCACCGGCGCCTCGGGCGGCCTAGGGGGCGCCATTGCGCGCGCATTGCAAGCTCGAGGCGCGATCGTGGCGCTATCGGGCACACGCAAGGGGGCGCTGGAGACGCTGGCGGCCGAACTCGGCGAGCGGACGTGCGTGCTCGTTTGCGACCTCGGCGATTCCGCCGCGGTCGAGGCGCTCGTCCCGGCGGCGGAAGCCGCGATGGGACAGGTCGACATTCTCGTCAACAACGCCGGCGTCACACGCGACAATCTGTTCATGCGTATGAAGGACGCGGAGTGGGATCAGGTGATCGCGGTAAATCTGACCGCCGCCTTCCGTCTCTCCCGCGCCGTCGTCAAAGGCATGATGCGCAGACGCTTCGGCCGCATCGTCGGCATCACCTCGGTCGTCGGCGTCACCGGTAATCCGGGCCAGGGCAATTACGCGGCGGCGAAAGCGGGCATGATCGGCATGTCCAAGGCGCTGGCCGCCGAAGTCGCCAGCCGCGGCATCACCGTCAATTGCGTGGCGCCCGGTTTCATTGCGAGCCCTATGACGGACGCGCTCAACGAAAAGCAGCGCGAGGCGATTCTAGGTTCCGTCCCGATGGGCAAATTGGGCGCAGGCGCCGACATCGGCGCGGCGGTCGTATATCTCGCCAGCGCCGAGGCCGGCTACATCACCGGACAAACTTTGCATGTGAATGGTGGAATGGCAATGATCTGAACGATTTATGCAACTTCCAGCTTGTTGGAGGCGGTCGGCGTCCGGGCTCTCGCCTTGACAAACGAGATATGCTATCGAGCGCCGACGCCGCCTGGAAGGGCGCGGCATTCCACAGGGGGAGTTGACCGCTCGGGGGAATCTTTCAGAGAGCGGGCGGCGCCGGAATCCACTTGCACATAACGAGGGCCGCCCCTGTCCGGGGCCGAACACGGGTGAGCGAGGGCTCTGAAGGTTCAATCGGGCCGAGCGAAAAGCTCAGGCCGCACAAGGGAAACTAAAAATGAGCGATGTCGCGGAGCGCGTAAAGAAGATTGTCGTCGAGCATCTCGGGGTCGATGCCGACAAGGTGGTCGAAGGCGCGAATTTCATTGACGACCTGGGCGCGGACTCGCTCGACACAGTTGAGCTCGTCATGGCGTTCGAGGAGGAATTCGGCGTCGAAATTCCCGACGATCAGGCCGAGACGATCGTGACCGTCGGCGACGCGGTCAAGTTCCTTGAAAAGGCCGCCGCCAAGTAAGGCGAGGCCTTTCGTAACGGGCGTGTGCGCTTGCGCCTCGCTCGCTCTGGATGCGATGGGGCCGGCGCGTGTCCGGCCCTTGTCGCGTTTGACGTCCTGAAATTTTTCGCTCTCCATAGGACGTTGGCGCAATCCCTCGAGGTCTAGAACATGAAGCGTGTGGTGGTCACCGGGCTCGGAATGGTGTCTCCGCTGGCCTGCGGCGTCGAGGCGACTTGGCGGCGTCTCCTGGCGGGAGAGTCCGCCGCGGCGCGCGTCGAGAGCTTCGATGTTTCGGACCTCCCCTGCCAGATCGCGGCGCAGGTGCCGCGCGGCCCGGCGCCGGACGCTTTTCGTCCCGACGATTGGATGGAGCCCAAGGAGCAGCGGCGGGTCGATCCGTTCATCGTCTACGCGGTCGCGGCGGCGACGCAAGCGCTCAAGGACGCCAACTGGGCGCCGAAGACTTATGAGGAGGAGTGCGAGTCCGGAGTGCTCATCGGCTCGGGCATCGGCGGCCTCGACGGCATCGCCGACGCGGCCGTGCTCTTGCATGAGAAGGGCCCGCGCCGCATTTCGCCGTTCTTCATTCCCGGCCGCCTGATCAATCTGGCCAGCGGCCATGTTTCGATCATGCACAAGCTCAAGGGGCCGAACCATTCCGTCGTCACGGCCTGCTCGACGGGCGCGCACGCGATTGGCGACGCGGCCCGGCTCATCGCCCTGGGCGACGCGGCGGTGATGGTCGCGGGCGGCGCGGAATCGGCGGTTTGCCGGTTGTCGCTGGCGGGCTTCGCGGCGTGCCGCGCGCTGTCCACCGGCTTCAATGACCGCCCAAGGCAGGGCTCCCGCCCCTACGACAAGGATCGCGACGGCTTCGTCATGGGCGAAGGCGCGGGCTGCGTCGTCCTGGAGGACTACGATCACGCCAAGGCGCGCGGCGCCCGGATTTACGCCGAGGTCATCGGCTATGGCCTTTCCGGCGACGCCTATCACATAACCTCGCCCGCGCCGGATGGCGACGGCGGCTTCCGCTCGATGGCGGCCGCGTTAAAGCGCGCCGGCCTGACCGCCGCCGATATCGACTACGTCAACGCGCACGGCACTTCGACGCCGCTCGGCGACGAGATCGAACTGCGCGCGGTCGAACGGCTGCTCGGCAATTCCGCGGGTCGCGTCTCGATGTCGTCGACCAAGTCGTCGATCGGCCATTTGCTGGGCGCGGCCGGCGCCGTCGAGGCGATCTTCTCCATCCTCGCCATCCGTGACGGCGTCGCTCCCCCCACGCTGAATCTCGACAATCCTTCGGTCGAGACGGCAATCGACCTCGTGCCGCATGTGGCGAAAAAACGCGAAATCAGCGTCGCCTTGTCGAACTCGTTCGGCTTCGGCGGCACGAACGCGTCGTTGGTCTTCCGTCGCGCCTCCTGACTCGGCGGCCCGGGCGCTCGCCTTTTGGCCTCATTCCAAGCTAGAGTGGCGCGGCGCATATGAACGACCCGGAGTTTCGGCGGACCCATGAGTGAGAAGTCGAATCCGAACGACGGTCCAAAGATCACGCGGGCGAGTCTGTTCGGCCGACAGGACAAGCCCGCTCCCGAGCGGCCTGCGGCGCCCTCGCCCCTGCCGCCAAAGCGCAGACGCCGCTCCGGGCTCGGCGTCATCAGCGCGTTCCTTTCGTTCGTGTTGGTCGGCGCCCTGATTGGCCTCGGCGGCTTCACCGCCGCCTTGTTGGAGGCCGGCCGCGCCGGCCCGCTCGGCGCCGACAAGGTCGTCGCCATCACACGCGAGGACGATGGCGGCCCGATCGCGGAGCAATTGGAACGCGCCGGCGTGATCGACAGCGCGATCTTCTTCTCCGGCATGACCTTGCTGGACGGCTCGCGCAGCACGCTGAAGCGGGGCGAATACGACTTCAAGGCGGGCTCGAGCCTGCGCGACGTCGAGCGCTTGCTGCAATCGGGCAAGGTCGTGCTGCATTCGATCACGATCCCCGAAGGCCTTACCAGCGACCAGATCGTCCAGCGCCTGCGCGACAACGACATTCTCGTCGGCGAAGTGAAGGAGCCCCCGCGCGAGGGCTCGCTGCTGCCGGAGACCTACAAATTCGCCCGCGGCGAAACCCGTCAGGCGCTGCTGACCGTGATGAGCAAGGCGCAAACGAAGGTGGTCGATGAAATCTGGCAGCGCCGCGCCGCCGATCTGCCGATCAAGTCGCCGGGCGAACTGGTGACGCTGGCGTCGATCGTCGAAAAGGAAACCGGCAAGGTCGACGAGCGCCCGCGCGTCGCCGGCGCTTTCATCAATCGCCTGCAGAAACACATGCGGCTGCAATCCGACCCGACGATCGTCTACGGACTGGTATTCGGCAAAGGCACGCTCGGCCATTCCATCACCAAGGCGGAGCTCGCTCAGGCCACCCCCTACAACACTTACAATATCGACGGCCTGCCGCCGGGACCGATCTGCAATCCCGGCAAGGCGGCGCTGGAGGCGGCGGCGAACCCTAGCAAGACCGGCGACCTTTATTTCGTCGCCGACGGCACGGGTGGCCACGCCTTCGCCTCGACGCTCGAGCAGCACCTGAAGAACGTGGCGCGTTGGCGGCAGATCGAACAGGACGCGAAGGACAAGCTGGCGCCGGACGCCGCGGCCCCTGGCACGAGCGGCCCCACTCCGGCGCCCGGCGCCACGCATGGCGAAATCGCTCCCGTCGATCCGAAAGTCTTCGGAGCCGTCGCGCCTGCCGATGCGAGTGCGGCCAAACCGGATGCCAGAGCGAAGGCGCTGGCATTGAGGCTCGCCAAATTCGCCGACTCGATCCGCAAACAACAGGCGCTGCTCGGCGCCGGCGGCGCCCTGTCGCCCGCCGCCCTGGCCGCGACCAAGTCGCTGGACTCGCTCGGCGCCGTCATCACGGGCGTCAACGACACCCCCGACACCGTGACCTTTGGCCAACCGGACGCCGCCAGCGACGCGCCGAGCGGCGCGCCGGTCGCCAGCGCGCCGTTGTCGCCCGCCGCGCTCGCCGATCAGAAGGCCCGCGAGGCGAAATACGGCTACGGTGTCGCCGCCAGCGCGTCCGTTCCGGCCCTCCCCCTGCAGGCCAGCGCCTATGCGCCGAACCCGGCCAATCGCGGCCGCGTGTTCGACGCCTCCGAAGGCACGGCGCTCGATCCGTTGCTCAACAAGACCTACGACCTCAGCTTCGCCAAGGACGTGCCGGTGCTCAAATAGGCTCCGAACCGAGCTTGTGATGTACTAGGGCCAGCGCGATCGCCGCCGCATTGGAGACGTTGAGGCTCTTGATCGCGCCGGGCAATTCAAGCCTGACCATCGCGTCGCATTTTTCCCGGGTCAGACGGCGCAGGCCCTTGTCCTCGGCGCCGAGCACCAGCGCGATCGGCCGCTCCAGCTTCAATTCCGCCAGCGTCGAGGGCGCTTCCGAGTCGAGGCCGATACGGAAATAACCGAGATCGCCAAGCTCTTCCAGCGCGCGGGACAGGTTGACGACCGTGCATAAGGGGACGTGTTCGAGGCCGCCCGAGGCGGATTTGGCCAGCGTGCCGGCGAATTCCGGCGAATGACGCTCCGTCGTGATCAGCCCGTCCACCCCAAACGCCGCCGCCGTGCGCAGAATCGCCCCGACGTTGTGCGGATCGGTGACCTGATCGAGCGCGAGAACGAGACCCTTCGCCGGCAATTCGGAAATATCGATCGCCTCCAGTGGGCGCGCCTCCAGCAGCAGGCCCTGATGCACCGCGTCGCGCGGCAGTCGCGCGGAAATTTCGTCGCCCGTGGCGATCTTCGTTTCTACGCCGGACGCGGAAATCTCCGCCGCCAGCCGCTCCGCCGCCGCGTTCGTTGCATAAAGCCGGATCAACTTGCGACGCGGCGCCTGCAAGGCGGCGGCGACGGGATGGTAGCCGAAGATGCGAACGACGTCGCCGCCGCCGCCGCGCGGCGCATGGCCGCGTGATTCCTGGCCCCGTGGTTCCTGGACCCGGGGAACTTTGTCGTTTTGCGCTTTCCCGCGCGGTTCCTCGCGTTTTGCCTCTGGGCGACGCGGTTCGGTCGCGGCGCGGCGCGGCGCGGCTTTGGGCGCGGGGCGCCGCTCGTCGCGGCCATGAGAGATGCGTGTCATTCCGGGATCACCTGTTGATGCAAAGCTGGCCCGCGCTCTACGCCTTGCCCCCGGCCTTGTCGATGATGCGCGCCCCCAGGCGCGCCAGCGCGGCGCGCAATCCCTCGTCGACGATATCAACCGTGAGGCTCTCGGCCTCGGCCTGCGCCTTGGCGCTAGGCGGGGCGATCTTCCGCCGCCTCGGCTTCAGCGGCTGCAGCGGCCCCTGCCGGAACGCCAAGCGTTCGACGCAACGCCAGCCCAGATGGCCATTTACACGGGCGACAATTAGTGGACTGAGGTGGCTCGCCTCCAAGGCGAAGGCGCCGTCGATGCGCAACACCAGGGTCGCTGGGGCGCTCGGGCCGTCGGGATCGCGCTTGTCGCCGCGCGGCGGCCATTGCAATTGCTCGGGCCGCGCGAAGGCGGCGATCCTGTCGCCGACGATCTCGACCCAGTTGCTGACAAGGCTCGCCTCGCCCAAGCCCCGCGCGGCGAGCGTCGGGCGCATGAGGTCGGCAACGAACGCGCCAATCGGTTGCGCGGAAGGTTTTCTCATCGCGCGCCGGGGGCTAGAGACGTTCTCATGACCGACACTGTAGACCGCGCCCGTAAAAATTTGAAGCGCCGGGACGTCGCCCGCGACGTGCTCGCCTGGTGGGACGAGAACCGCCGCGAATTGCCCTGGCGCGCCCGGCCCGGGGAAACGGCGGACCCTTACCGGGTCTGGCTCTCCGAAATCCTGCTGCAGCAGACGACGGCGACCGGCGCCGCGCCGTATTTTCTCGACTTCACGCGTCGCTGGCCGAACGTCCGTGCGCTGGCCGCAGCGCCGATGGAGGAGATCATGGCCGCCTTCGCGGGGCTCGGATATTATTCGCGGGCGCGCAACCTGCATGCCTGCGCCAAAGCGGTGGCGCAGGCCGGCGGCGCCTTTCCCAGCGACGAGGCGGACCTTCTCGCACTGCCGGGCGTTGGTCCCTACACCGCCGCCGCTGTCGCGGCGATCGGTTTCGGACGGCCGGCCGCGCCCGTCGACGGCAACATCGCGCGGATTCTGTCACGGCTGTTTGCTTTTGAGACGCCCGTCGCCGCCAATCGCCCGGCGCTCGACGAGGTGGCACGCACTTTGACGCCGATACAGCGCGCCGGGGACTATGCGCAGGCGCTGATGGATATCGGCGCCATGGTCTGCCGTCCCCGCAACCCCGACTGCGGGCGCTGCCCGCTCGGCAAGGCGTGTCTCGCGGCTCGTACGGGCGAACCGGAGCGCTTTCCGTCCCGCCCCGACAAGAAACCTCGCCCGGAAAAAGTCGGCGCGGCGTTTTACGTGGTCCGGCCGAACGGCGCCTTTCTGGCGCGCCGCCGCCCGCCCAAAGGCCTGCTCGGTTCGACGATGGAGCTTCCCGGCGGAGCGTGGCGGGTCGGCGAACTCAGTGCCGTCGACGCGGCGGAAGCGCCCTTCGCCGCCGCGTGGCTGCGGCTGCCCGGCGCGGTCGAGCACGTATTCACCCATTTCCGCTTGCAGCTGGCGCTGTTCGCCGCGGAGGCGCGCGCCGCCGAGCCGCCGCCCGGTCACGTCTGGATCGCGCCCGACGAGATCGGAGAAGCCGGCTTTTCCGGCCTGATGCGCAAAGCCGCGGAACGCGCGGCCTCGGGTTGGAGCGATCGCAGCCTCAGAACGCGTTCCGGTGCGTCTTCGACGAGAACACCGTCAGGAACACGATCTTGACGTCCAACCACAACGACCAATTGTCGACATAGAACAGGTCGTGCTGGAGGCGCGACAGCATCTCCTGATCGTTGGTGATCTCGCCGCGATGACCATGAACCTGCGCCCAGCCGGTGATGCCCGGCTTGACGTTGTGACGGCGGGCATAGCGCGACAGGCGATCGAAATAACGCTGATCGTGGGCCATCGCGTGCGGGCGCGGGCCGACGATCGACATGTCTCCGCGCACGACGTTGATCAGTTGCGGCAACTCGTCGATGCTGTAGCGACGCAGATAGGCGCCGAGTCGCGTCACGCGCGGATCGTCGCGCTTGGCCGAGACGACACTGGCGCCGTCCTCCATCGTCTTCATGCTGCGGAACTTGAAGATCTTGAACGGCTCCTGATTGAACCCGTAGCGCGTCTGGCGGAACAGCGCCGGGCCTTGGCTCTCCCAACGCACGAGCAACGCGACGACCGCCAGCAGCGGGCCGAGCGCCACGAGCGCCGAACAGGCGACGAACAGGTCGAACGCCCGCTTCTCCATCCGCTGCAACAGCGAAAAGCGCGGTCGGGTGATGCGCAGGCCGGAGATCTCGCCGAGGCGGACGAACCGCGCCTCGCCGTAGTGCTCGAGCAGGCGGTCGGCGTCGAGATGGATCTCGGCGGGCGTGCGCAGGAACGCCGCGGTGCAGGATTCGATGACGTCCTGGCGCGACCACGGAATCGCCAGACAAACGTCGTCGGCGCGATGCATGCGCACCGCCGCCGCCGCTAACGCCAGATCGTCGGCGAGATAGGCCTGATGGTCGCGCAGCGCGATCATGGTGACGACGTCGATGCCGGCGCCGAAATCACCGAGCGAATGCTCCATTTCGGCGAGCCGGTCCTCGAAACCGACGATGACCAGCCGGCGCGGGATCATGACGCGCTTCTGCAGCATGTAATAGGCGAGATCGACGACCGCGCGGCGGGTCGACACCAGGCTGACGTAGCCGAGGAAATAGAAGACGGTGATCGCTCCGCGCGAGAATTCGGACGTCGTCTTGGTGGCGAAGCCGAGCGCCAGGGCGACGAAGAACACGAGGTTCCAGACGCCGAAGGCGCGCGACGTCTGGCCCGCCTTTCTGAGATAGAATTGCAGATCGTATTCGCTCCGCTGCACGCCGGACCCGACGACCAGCGCGGCCACGGCGAACCCGACCGGGATGACGCTCTCGGCCCTCGGGAAGTAGCCGAAATTCAAGAGCCCCCAGACGCTGTTGGCGCAATAGGCGGTGACCAGGATCATGACCGCGTCCGCTATCGCGGCGAAATAGGCGAACCCAACCGGCAGCAGGCTACGCATCGCTCCGCGCAGTTTCATTCTGAGCGGCGAAACGCGACTCCGACCGGCCCGCACGACTCGGCCGGGCAGCCCCAGAGGGGAAAGTTCGTTCAGCTGAGTGTGTGCCAAAGACATACGACTCTCCAGTTCCAGAGGCCTGTTCGGGCCATTTGGCCATGGAGCGCGCAAATCGCGTGCCGCCTCCGAAGGTTCCGCCGCGACGCGCACCCGTGTTTCAAAACGGGAGGCGCCGGCCTTGCTGTGGGGAGCAGCAAGATCCTCAGGGCGCCACGACATGTCTCTTTCCTCGACGCTTCAACTTCCCGATCGCCGCCACGCCACCTCGATCGGCAAGCTGCTCGTGGAAGCGCTCAGTTTGGAGCAGACCGCGCGCGCCTTCATCACTTACTGCGTCAGTCATGAACGCGCCGTCGCCGACCGGCCCCTCTATTCGACTTCGGTCAACGGACAGGTGATTTCGCTATGCGCCAGCAACCCGACGGTCAGCGAGCTGTTCCGTCAGGCCGATTCGATCAACGCCGACGGCCAGCCGATGGTGACCATGTCGCGTTATCTGGCGCGCACCCCGCTGCCCGAACGGGTGGCGACGACCGATCTGTTCCCCGCCGTCGCCGCGCTGGCGGCGAAGGTCGGCCTGACATTCTACATGCTGGGCGCCTCCGAGCGGGTGAACGCCAAGGCCGTCGAAGAGGTCCGCAAGACCTATCCGGGTCTGAAAATCGTCGGCCGCCGCGACGGCTATTTCCGCCAGGACGAGGAGGGCGCCCTCTGCGAGGAAATCGCGTCGCTGCAGCCCGATATCCTCTGGATTTCCTTGGGCGCGCCGCTCGAGCAGGAATTCGTTCACCGCAACCGGGACAAGCTCGCAGGCGTCGGCATCATCAAGACCGCGGGCGGCCTGCTCGACTTCCTGTCGCTGGACAAGGCGCGCGCGCCGGGCTGGATGCAGCGCCTCGGCTTCGAATGGCTGTTCCGCACAATTCTCGAGCCCAGGCGTCTGCTGGCGCGTTACGTCACCACGAACCCGCACGCGCTGTACGTGATGTTAACCCGGATGCGATGAGGCTATGCTGGCGGCGCCGTCCAAGTGAGGGTTGCGTGCGTAAGGGCCTTGAATCATGACGCATCATCAAGTTTCGATGGCGCGCGCCGCGCAACTGGCGACGAAGTTCGGCCGGGTCGACGCCTGGGTGTTCGATCTCGACAACACGCTTTATCCCCAGGACTGCGGCTTGTGGCCGGCGATCGAAGAGCGCATCACCCTTTTCCTCATCGAGCACAGCGGCCTCGACGGCGCCTCGGCGCGCGCCTTGCAACGCTATTACTACCACCAGCACGGCACGACGCTGCGCGGACTCGTCGATGAGGATGGCCTGGAACCGCACGGCTTTCTCGAATTCGTACACGACATCGATCGCTCGTCGCTGCCGCCCAATCCGGAACTCGGCGTCGAAATCGCCCGCCTGCCCGGCCGTAAACTGATCTTCACCAATGGTTCAAAACGGCACGCCGTGGACACGCTCGCTCAACTCGGCCTGACGGGCCTGTTCGAGGACACGTTCGACATCGTCGCCGCCGGGCTGGCGCCAAAACCGTCCCAGGCCGCCTACGACGCTTTCCTGCTGGCGCACGGGGTCGACCCCACGCGGGCCGCCATGTTTGAAGACATCGCCAAGAACCTGCTGGTGCCGAAGGCGAAAGGCATGACCACGGTCCTGGTCACGGCCAAGCCCGGACAAGCGGATCACAGGCAGGCGGAGGATCGCGAGCCGGCGACAGGAGGGGCGGCTGATTTCGTCACCGACGACCTGACGGGGTTTTTGCGAGGGGTGAACGAAGCGGTAGCGGGCGCGGGCTGAGGCTTTGCTCGGGCGGGATGACGACTGGCATAGGCGCTTGGTCAAGCGCGGGCATGACGGAGAGCGCCGGGCTTATCCTGGCGCCTATGCCCCTCCCCACTCCTGCAAGCCTTTTGGCAAGCTTTTTGCTCCATTCCGCAAACTTAGCGTTTTTTTCTGCAAGCCATTCCAAATTTTTCTTTGGCGATATTGAACGATTCCAATTACTTGCAAGCCCACCAAGCCCAATTTCATTTTCTCCAAATTTTTGCCCCTCGGGGACGCCCAGACGATAAACCCTGACGGGCGCGGGGAGCCGCGACATCATAGCCTGCTCTTTCAGAATATCATGCCTTTCATGTTTCGAAAATACCGGAGATGCGTCTTTTTTTTGCAGGCGAAGCCTATGCGCCAGGTTAAGCCCGGCGCCCTCCGTCATCCCCGTGCTCGTCACGGGCATCCACGTCGGGACAACGCAGAAAAGCTTCCGAATTGAACGTTGAACCGCGACGTCAACGATTTGCGCGCAAATCGTGGGGGTGGCCGGGACTGGGCCCGCCCATGACGGAACAAGCAGTCGATTGTCCCAGAAATCCGCTATCTTGGCGCCTGTACCGGCATGGGGGGCCCGAGGTCTGAAGCGAGGGCGGCGCCATGCGGATCGCATGCCCCCGGCAGGCCGGAGGCATCGTCGATTTGGTTCAGGCGGCGTCGGCCTGCGTCGCGGCAGGTCGGCGGAGAGCGTCGCCGACGATCTTCTCGCTCGGAATTTCCACATCGATTTCCAGGGTCGAAAAGGCTCCGGCGCGATCCATTTTCACCCGGACCTTGTCCGGATCGATGTCGATATAGCGCCCGATGGTCGCGAGCAGATCGTCGCGCAACATGGCCACCAGGTCGCGCGGGCCGAGCGCGACCCGTTCATAGGCGAGCAGAATCTGCAGTCGCTCGCGCGCCACCGGCGCCGTCCCCCGCGACTTGAAGAACCGAAACAGACTCATGCCGCCCTCCGGTTGAACAGGCGGTTGAAGAACGTGCTCTTTTCCTCAGGCAGCGCCATCGGCACGTTTTCGCCGGCCAAACGGCGCGAGGCCTCGCGGTAGGCGCGGCCCGCCGCGGTGGTCGCGCCGCTGATGCTGATCGGCGAGCCCAGGTTGGAGGCGCGAAGCACTTCCTCGCTCTCGGGAATTATGCCGAGCAGCGGGATCGAAAGAATATCGAGCACGTCGGCGACTCCCAGCATTTCGCCGCGGCGGGAGCGCTGCGCGTCGAAACGCGTCAACAGCAGTTTCTTGTCGATGCGCCCGCCATTTTCGGCGCGCTGGGTCTTGGAATCCAGCAGGCCGATGATCCGGTCGGAGTCACGCACCGAGGACACTTCGGGATTGGTCACGACGATCGCCTGATCGGCGAAGCGCATGGCGAGCAGGGCGCCGCGCTCTATGCCGGCGGGGCTGTCGCAGATCACGTAGTCGAACGTCTCGCGCAATTCGCCGATCACCCGCTCGACGCCGGCGTCGGTCAGGGCGTCCTTGTCGCGCGTCTGAGACGCGGCGAGCAGGCAAAGCGTATCGATGCGCTTGTCGCGAATGAGCGCCTGGGCGAGCTTGGCGTCGCCCTGGGCGACGTTGATGAAGTCGTAGACGACCCGGCGTTCCGCCCCCAGCACGAGATCGAGGTTGCGCAGTCCGACGTCGAAGTCGACGACGCAAACGCGCTGCCCGCTTTCGGCGATCGCCGCGCCTATCGACGCCGTGGACGTGGTCTTGCCTACGCCGCCCTTTCCAGATGTGACGACGATTACCTTGCCCATCGCGGTGCTTCCTCTCTCAGTTCAGAATGCGAATTTTGAGTTCGTCGTCATTCAGCGTGACTTCCACGCTGCGGCCTTCGATCTTGGGGTCCATGTCCTCCGACGTGACATAGGCGCCGCCGATGCACAGCAGTTCGGCGCGTGCTTCCCTCGCGTAGATGCGCGCGTTGGCGGCGCCGGAGGCGCCGGCGATGACCCGGCCTTGCAGGGCGCCATAGACATGCACCGAGCCGCCGGCGATGATTTCCGCGCCTGAGGCTACGCGCCCCACGATCGTGACGTCGCCGTCGAGATGCGCGATCGACTGGCCGGAGCGCAGGTTGGCGTCGACGAACAGCGAATGGCTGCCCGCGGGCGGCGCCGGCGGCGCCGGCGATTCGGCGGCTTGCGATTCCTCTTCCAGCAACTTGAGCGCGTTGACCGTGCGGCCTCCCGCCACGACCGGCGGCAAATGCGGTCCAACCAGCAAGCGGTTGGTGTTTTCGGCCGCCATGACCCGGATATGACGGCGGGCGAGATCGCCGAGCAGGTCGCGATATTCCTTCAGGCCGATCTCCATCCCCGCCATCTGCAAAATGACCGGCTTCGAGGCGAAGAAGTTTGGCGATCGCGACAGCCAATCGTCGAGCGAGTCGAACCATTGCGACAGCGGCTGGGTCGGCTCGAGGACGAAGGCGAGCAGCGAGCGGGCGCTGAATTGAATGGCCGAAAAGGAACCCACGCGCGCATTCATGAAAGAGCCAATCCGGTGACGTTCGGTTAACCATGTTGGCGTCCAAAGATTTACGAAGCGTTAATTGCCCTCCCGCGGGCCGAGGATCGGAGTGGTGCGCCGCCTCGACAACCGCCGGGGGAATTTCCGCCGCGAAGCCGCTTTGACCCTCCCCTATGGCATTGATTTCTTTATATGATCATCGAACGCCGCAGGGCCCGACCCGCGACCACGCGGGCGCGACGCGCAGGACCGGCGACGAGCGCGGAAGGGCGCCGCTTTTTGGGACGCCGTCTAAGCTATTGAATTTCAGGAAACATTCATGATTGGCCGCGACCGGTGATTTTTGTCGATTTGGAACCCGCCCGGCGACGAATTTTGTGGATTATTTTGCGCCGCAAAGACGCCCGCGCGGGTGGCCGGCTCGACATCCCGAGGAGCGGCGGCCTCCAGGCCCCCGTCTTGGGGCCGCCAAGTCGGCCTGGAGGCCGACGCTCCTGTTTGCTGACGCCTCCTGACCGAAAATTCCGATCCCGAATTGGAAACATTCTTGCCACAACGAGGCGAGACTTCGGCGGCGCTTCAATCGCCAATCTCGCCCGCCGCGCGCCGCTTGTGCGCGGCGAGCGCCATCAGGCGGCGATCGCGCCAACGTTGCCGCTCCGGGAGCTCGGCCGCCGGCGTTCGCTGGCGAAGGTCGGCTTCGATGGTCTCGAGAACGGGACCGGCCCAATCCGCCCGCCATTGCACGCTCGGAAAGATCCCAGAATAGATCGACTGATAGCGCTCGACATAGTCGCGCACGCCGGCCGGCGCATTCAGATCGATTGTCTCGAACGGCCCCATGAACGACCAGCGCAACGCGAGCCCGTCGCGAATGCCGACGTCGACGTCCTCCGCCGAAACCAATCCTTCGGCGACCAGCCGGAACGCTTCTTCCAGCAGCGCACCCTGCATGCGGTTCATGACGAACCCGTCGATCTCTTTTTTCATCACGATCGGCGCATGGCCCGCCGCACGTAAAAACGCCGCGGCGCGCTCGATCGCGGCCGGGTCAGTCCAAGGCGCCGGAACGACTTCGACGGCGGGAATCAGATAGGGCGGATTGATCGGGTGGACGACCATGCAGCGCGCCCGCCCCGGCAGGTGTTGGGTGAATTTCGACGGCAGCAGCGCCGAAGTCGAACTGGCGATGATTGCGTCGCGATCCGCGACCGCGTCGAGCCGGGCAAAAATCTCCCGCTTCAATGCGAGATTTTCCGGCGTGTTCTCCTGAACGTGCGCGGCTCTCGCGAGCGCCCCCTCCAGCGTCGCCGCGACGCTGATGCGTTCGCGAATTTCGGCCGGCGCCGCCCCATTCAGCAGGTCGTGGGCGTATAGGTCCGGCAACAGGCTTTCGACATAGGCTAGCGCCGCGGCGGGAGCGCCGGGCGCGGCGTCCCAGACTGACACCTCGTGCCCCGCTCTGGCGAAACTGATCGCCCACGCCCGGCCGATGAATCCCGTTCCGACTATCGCGACCTTCGTCACCTTGGGCTCCTCAAAGCGTTTCGAAATCGCCGCTGGCGCGCCGATATTTGTCGACCACGGCCCCGACCTTCGCCGCGATCACGCGCCCCGACAGGGTCGGCTCGCCGCGCTCGAGCAGCATGTCGCCGGCGGCCTGCGAAACGATTCCGGGCGGAATGCGCGCCGCGTCGAGGCTGGAAAGCAGCCGGCCAAGCGCCGCCTGCACGGGCGGTAGCGGCCAGTAATAGCGGACACGGTCGCTGAGCCCGTAGAGCCGCATCAGGCGCTCGTCCGGGCCCGGCGGGATGTAACCGCGCCAGTGCTGGGGATGCGCGTCCATGGCCTGTTCCAGCGCCTCGACCAGGCCTGAGGACGGCAGACCCGCGATTTCAGCGATTCGGGCCATCGCCATGACCGCCTCGCGGAAGGCGAACGTCAGCGAGGGGCCGACCTTGAGGATGGCGAAATGGCTGTCCACGAGATCGCCGAGCGCCGTCTCCGACTGAAAATCAGTGGAATGGGCCTCGTAGACCAATCCGGGAATGTCCTGCACGGCCGCGCTCAGCGCCGCCGCCGGGACGCGGTCATAGCCGAACACCTGCGAATTGCCCATGTCGACGCCCGGTTGCACGACCAAGGCGACGACGCGCTGCATCGCGGCCTCGATGCCCAGTGCGGCGAAGGCGCGGCGGTGCAGATCGAAAGTGCGCCGCGCCGCCTGGGGCGGCGTGACCGCCAAGGCGTCGAGCGCTTCCGTCTCGCCGCCGGGGATCGGCACTTCGGTGCCGATGACATAGACCCGCTCGCCGCCCCGCCCCGCCGCCTCGGCGACGGCGCAGAGTCCGGCGCCGCGCTCGGCGATGATCTGTTCGGAGACCGTCGCCTCGTCGCCGCAGGCCATGCTGGCGTCGATGTGGATCTTTTCGTAGCCGGCTTCGACATAGGCTTTCATCATGTCGCGCGCCCGCGCCATCGCCTCGCGGGCCGGCAGGCGCTTCCACGGATTGGGACCCAGGTGGTCGCCGCCAAAAATGATCCGGGCGGGATCGACGCCGGCGCCCCGCGACAGTTCCTCGACGAAGCGGCGGAACGCCGCCGGATTCATTCCGGTGTAGCCGCCTTCCTGGTTGACCTGATTGCAGGTCGCCTCGATCAGAATCGGCGCGTCGCCGTCGCGATGCGCGGCCAGGATGGCGCTCAGCGTTTGCGGATGCGCGGTGCACCACGAGGCAATGCCGCGCCGCTCGCCGGCCCGGTTGGCGGCGATGAGTTTGGGCCAGAAATCGCGCTTCATCGTCCGTCTCGCTGCAGCAGCGCTTCGATCGCGCCGAGGTTGCTGTTGCCTTCCATCGGGCCGACCTGGGTCACCGCCAGGGCGCCCGCCGCATTGGCGCGGCGGATCGCCTCGCTGAAGCTATACGCGCCGTTGGCGTAAAGCGTGACGAAGGTCGCGCAGAAGCAATCGCCGGCGCCGGTCGGGTCGAGCGCCTCCACCTTGTGCGCGTCGAAGCGGGCGTGTTCGCCCTCTCGCGTGAGGCCCTCGCAGCCCTGGTCGCCCTTCTTCAGCACGACCGCGCGGGCGCCCCTGGCGAACAATTCGGCGGCATAATCGTCGAGCGACCGACCGGGGAACAGCGTCGCCGCGTCGTCCTCGCTGGGCAGCACGATCGCCGAGATTTCGAGCATTTCGCGGACCAGATCGAAATAGGCGGGATTGCCGACGAGTTCCTTGCGCACGTTGGGGTCGAAAGAGATCGTCACGCCCTGGGCGTGCAGCGCCTTGCAGACGCGCACCGCCTTCCTGCCCATCCCAGCGTCGCCCAGCGCCGACCCGGATACATGCATGACGTCGAGGCCAAAATCATAGAGCGCCGCGATCGTGGAATCGTCGCCTTCGAAGCGCGCGGCGGCCGAAAGCACAATGTTGTAGCAAAAATCGCGGCTGCCATCGTCGTTGTAGCTGACGAAGGCGGTGCCAGTGGGCGCGCCTGCGACGACGGATATGAGTTGCGTGGCGACGCCGTGTTCAATGAGCCGGTCGAGCACCACGTCCCCGAACGCGTCGCCGCCGACGCCGCCGACGAAAATGCAGCGCCCACCGACTTGCGCCGCCTGATCGATGAAAATGCCCGCCGCGCCCGAGGGATAAGGGCCAGTGTAGACCCCCGCGCGCCTGTGCCGGCCGTTGCGGGTCGTGCAGACGAACTCGACGAGCAGATCGCCGATGCAGCCGACGCCGGCGCCCTGGCCCATGTTCGTCACTCCTCCCTGAATGGCGAGCGAACTTCGACGCAATGGATGCCCAAGTCAATTTGAAACTTTACGCGGGCAAAGTTCACCGTTGACGAACGATCCGTAGGCTGCGAAGCTTGCTCTCAGAACGGCGTCGGTTGCCGAACGAGACTCAATGAGCGACCGACTAAGGATACGTTCGAAAAGGGAGGATGTTATGGAACGTCGTTCAGTATTGAAACTGATGGGGGCGACGGCCGCCTTGGCTGGAGCGGGTTTGGCGTCGGGGCGCGCCGCGGCCGCGGACAAAGTGACGATCGCGCTGATCCCCGGCCTGACCGCCGACGGCTTTTACGTCACCATGCACCACGGCGCGGAAGCCGCGGCGAAGGCGGTCGGCGCCGAATTGCTCTATCAGGGCGCGGCGGAATGGAACGTCTCGCTGCAGGTGCCCGTGCTCGATGCGATCATCGCCAAGAAGCCGGCGGCGATCCTCATTGCGCCGACCGACAAGGTGCAGCTCATCAAGCCGCTGAAGAAGGCGTTCGACGCCGGCATTGCGGTGGTTTGCGTCGACACGTTCATCGGCTCCGGCGTCTTCCAGACGGGCGCCGGCGACGCCGATTTCCCCATCAGCTATGTCGCTTCGGACAACGTGCTCGGCGGCCGCATGGCGGCGCGCGCGCTCGCCAAGGCGATCGGCGAGAAGGGCAAGGTTTACGTCTCCAACGTCAAGCCCGGCGTGTCGACCACCGACCAGCGCGAAGAGGGCTTCAAGGACGAGATGAAGAAATACGCCGGCATCACCGTGATGGAGACGCAGTTCAACGACGACGACGCCAACAAGGCGGCGGCTCAGGTGCAAGCGGTGATCGGCCGCACGCCCGACCTCGCCGGCGTGTTCGGCGCCAACCTGTTCTCGGCCGGCGGCACCGCCAACGGCGTCAAGCAGGCAGGCATGCTGGGCAAGATCAAGCTCGCGGGCTTCGACGCGCCCGAGTCGATCGTCGCCCAGTTGAAGGACGGCACGTTCGAACTGACGATCGCTCAGCATCCCGCCGAGATCGGCTATTTCGGCTTCATGGCCGCCTACGCGCATGTCACCGGCAACCCCGTCCCGACCGCCATCGGCACCGGTTTCTCGGTCATGACCAAGGACAACATCGACGATCCCAACGTTTCGAAGTATCTTTACAAGAGCTCGTGACACTCAGCGGTCCGTGACAACGCCGCCAGCCTTCCCGGGGCTGGCGGCTCGCTTTTCTTGCATGGCTTCAGGGACCGCATGACGATCTCGGCGACGGCGCGTTCCGCGTCACTTCCTCATCCCATCATCCTGTGGATCGCGCAGTTCAGAGCCTGGGTGTTCCTGGTGATGCTGATCGCGTTCTTCGAGATCTGGTCGCGGCTCTCGGACGGCACTTCGTTCCTGTTCAACATCTACAACATCCAATCGATCGCGGTTTTCGCCACCGCGCCGTTGCTGTTGGCGTTGGGCCAGACGTTCGTCATCATCAGCGCCGGCATCGACCTGTCGCTGGGCTTCGTGATGGGGCTTTCGTCAGTGATCGCGGCGCACGCGTGCAACTACTTCGCCGCGCGCTGGGGGTTTCCGCCGTTCGCCGCGATGCTGGCGGCGATCCTTTCAGGCACGGTCGTCACCATCGTCCCCGGCTTGGTCAACGGCCTGCTGATTTCGCGGCTGCAGGTTCCGCCGTTCATCGGCACGTTGGGCATGTATGGCGTCGCGCGCGGCGCGGCCTATCTGTTCGCCGGCGGCATGACGATCGCCGTCGACAACGATTGGTACAGCGCCATCGGCAACAGCCGTGTCCTGGGCGTGCCCGTGCTGGTGATCCTGACGGGAATCGCCTGTCTGGTCATGCACTATATGCTTTCGCAGACGCGCTTCGGCCAGCACACTTACGCCCTCGGCGCGAGCAAGGCGGCGGCCAATCGCGCCGGCATCGACATCAAGAAGCTCACGCTGAAACTCTATCTGCTCTCGGCGATCATGGCCGGCATAGCGGGGGCGCTCTACACTGGCCGTTTCACCGCCGGCGCGGCGCAGGCGGGCGAACCCTTGCTGCTCGATTCGATCGCGGCGGTCGTCATCGGCGGCGCGAGCCTGTTTGGCGGCTCGGGCACGATCTGGGGAACGATCGCCGGCGCGCTGGTCATCGCGGTGATCCAGTACGGCCTCGTGTTCATCAATGTCGAACCGTTCTGGCAATTCATCGCGGTCGGCGCCGTGATCATCGTTTCCGTGCTCGTCGATCAGACGCAGCGCCGCCTGCTGGGAGGGCGACAAGTTGAGTGACGACCAGCCCATTCTGTCCGTCCGCAACGTCTCGAAATCGTTCGGCGCCGTGCAGGCGTTGCATCAGGTTTCGTTCGACGTTCATCCGGGCGAAGTCATCGCGCTGGCGGGCGACAACGGCGCCGGCAAGTCGACGCTGATCAAGGCGATTTCGGGCGTGTTCCGGCACGACAAAGGCGAGATCCTGCTGGGGGGCGAACCGATTCGTTTCACCACGCCGCAGGAAGCGCGCGAGCACGGCATCGAAACAATCTACCAGGACCTCGCGCTAGCCGACAATCTGACGATCGGCGAGAACATTTTTCTCGGCCGGGAGCCGAAGCGCCGCTTGTTCGGCATCCTGCCGATCCTCGACCGCGAGAAGATGGCCGAAGCGGCGAAGCAGACGATGGCGCGCCTCGACTTCCACGTCACCCGCCTCGACGCGCCGGTCGCGGCGTTCTCCGGCGGCCAGCGGCAGGCGATCGCCATCGGTCGCGCGCTATTCTGGAACGCGCGCCTCGTCATCATGGACGAGCCGACCGCGGCGCTGGGCGTGCCCGAACAGCGCAAGGTGCTGTCGCTGATCAAATCGTTGAAAGCCGAAGGCAAAGGCATCATCTTCATCTCTCACAATCTGAGAGACATTTTCGAGGTCGCCGACAGGATCGTCGTATTTCGTCGCGGCGAAAACGCCGGCGCGCGCAAACCCCTGGAGACGACGCACGACGAAGTCGTCAAGTTGATGGTGGGCGTGTGAGCGGCGCGCCGCTCAAGCCGACTTGCGCAACACGAGTTCGGCGTTGAGCAGGATGCGATGGCCGCGCCGGACCGCCGGAGGCGGCGCGCCGTCCGCCTCGTCCATCTTGCCGACGAGCAGGTCGAAGGCGATCCGGCTCATCCGTTCGGCGTCTTGCGAGACGGTCGTCAGCGCCGGCGAAGTGTAAGCCGAGAGCGGCTGATTGTCGTGACCGGCGACGCGATAGTCGCATCCCGCCGCGACGCCGATCGTCGCGCCGCTTTCGTTGATCGCGGCGATGACGCCGAAGGCGACGCGATCGTTGGCGCAAAGAATCGTGCGCGAGGGAAAGCCCGGCCCGCGCAGGGTCGAGCGCGCCGCGTCATAGGCGATCGCCTCGAAATTCCATTGCTCGGTGACGCCCACTTCAACGAAAGACGGTTGCCGGCCGAGCCGTTCCAACGTCGCCCCATAGGCCTTGCGCCGCTCGATCGCGTTGTAGTTGACGGCGGGCATTTCGAAATAGGTCGGCGCGGCGCCCGAACGACAGAGATATTCGGCGATCAGCGGCATGCTCTGGTGATTGTTGGTGCCGACGAAGGCTTCGCTGCCGTCGAGCGGCGCGTCGATGAAAACCAGCGGCGTGCGGCGGCCGAGCGCCTTGAGCTTCGCGCCATGCGATTTGATGCCTAAGGGCGCGATCAGCGCGCCGCCGACGTTCATCGAGGCGAGGGTGGCGATGGCCCGCTCTTCGAGTTCGGGCTGACCGTTCGAATTCAATTGCAGCATGAAATAGCCGGCCTGGCTGGCGATCGACTCGATGCGGCAAGTGAGCGCCATGTAGAAGTTGTCCATCGGGTCGGGAACGATCAGGCCAATGATCTTCTTGCGTCGGCGGTTGAGATTGACAGCGAAAATATTGGGCCGGAAATCCAGATCTTTCAGCGCCGCTTCGATGCGCGTGCGCGTCGTCGGCCGCACCGATTTCGGATCGTGGAAGAATTTCGACACGGTGGGGCGCGACAATCCTACGAGGGCGGCGAATTCCTCCATCGTCTTCACGTTGGCGCCGCTGGAGTCGTTCGCACGGTCGACCACTTGTTGTCTGTCTCCGAAGCGCTATCCGTTTGATCAGTTCCACCACGACGCGGGCGGGTCAACGAAATTCGAAGTCATGAACAAGCAAATACCGCGCCGGTTGTTCGGGCGGCTTCACGGCGTTTGAGCCCCGGCAGGTCGCGGGCATCGAAGTCGGGACACTGAGACAGGACAACGCGCCCGAGGGGTTTGGGCGCTGCCTAAGCCGGCGTCACCAAATAAAGGAATCAGCTGGCAGGTTTCATGCGCCCCAGCCGTCATTGCGAGCGTGAGCCGAAGCAACCCCCTGGGTTGCTTCGGCTCACGCTCGCAATGACGGATGAAGAGTTAATTTTCTAACGGACCCTAACCGTCAGGACCGGGCTTGTCCCGGCGAGCCACGTCTAGGCGCCTTGCCGCTCCCGGAAACCGTTCAGCGATGTCCCGGCGTGGATACCCGCGACAAGCACGGGCATGACGGAACCCGCCGGGTTGATACCAGCGCCTGCGGGTTCCCCGAGCCCCATCCGTCATTCCCATCGGCGCCGCCCGAGCCTGTCGAACCTCACCCTGAGCTTGTCAAAGGACGGCGCACGCCCCAAACTCGCCCACATCGTAATTTAGTAACCAAATTCAACTTATCCTCTCTCCCTACGCCATTACGGCGAGTCGGGCGTCGTTCCATGCGTTTTCTGGCCATGATCGCCGGCGGAGTCGTCGGATACGCGCTGAGCGGCGCGGTCGCCGTGGCGCAGACCGCGGCCTTTCCGCTGCCGGACGTCGTCCCGGCGGCGCCGGCCGTCGCGCCGCCGGTCGCGAGCTTGCCGACCCCCGGCCCGACGTCCGCCGTCGCCCAGCCCGCGCCGGCGCCGATGGCTGCGCCGAGCCCGCCCGCCGCCGCCCAAGGCGCCCCAGCGGCCCTCCCGGCCGTTCCGGCAGTCGCGCCGGCGCCGAAGAAGAAACCCGCGCCGCCGCCGCTGGAAACGGCGCTTTCGACCGATCCCGAGCCCAGCTTTCAGCCGGACACTTATTTCGCCACGCTCAAGGCGGCCGAGCATTACGCCGACATCGTCAAGACCGGGGGATGGCCGACGGACATCGCCGAGGGACGCCCGCATTCGATGGGTCCGAACGTCGCCGAATTGCGCAAGCGTCTGGCGATCGAGGGCGACCTGCCCACCAGCGAGCCCATCGACGGCCCCGCGGCGGAGATCTGGGACAAGGAACTGACCGAGGCGGTCAAGCGTTTCCAGGCGCGCATGGGCCTGAGGCCCACCGGCGTCGTCGCCGGCCAGACGTTGAAGGAGATCGACGTCCCCGCCGAGGCGCGCGCCGCCGCCCTCGCGGCGAGCGCCGAGCGGATGAGCGGCTTCACCTTCAGCTTTGGCGAACGCTACGTGTTCGTCAATTTGCCCTCGACCTCGGTGGAGGCGGTGGAGAACGGGCAGGTCGCGCATCGCTATGTCGCGATCGTCGGCGACCCCGAGCACCCCTCGCCGCAAATCGCCGCGCATATCTCCGAGGTGACGCTGAACCCCACCTGGACGTTGCCGGTCTCGATCATCAAGAAAGAGATCATTCCGCGCATGCTGCGCGATCCCGGCTATCTGGCGCGGCAGAAGATCCGCATCCTGGACGCTTCGGGCCAACAGATCGATCCGAAGTCGATCGACTGGAGCACCAATCGCGCCGCCAATTACACCTTGCGCCAGGATTCGGGCGCCGGGAACTCGTTGGGCTCGATCCGCATCGGCATGCCCAACAAGCTCGCAGTCTATATGCACGACACGCCCGGCAAGCGGCTGTTCGGCGCCGATTACCGTTTCCTGAGCCACGGCTGCGTTCGCGTTCAGGGCGTCTACGACTACGCCGAATGGCTGTTGCAGGGTACGCCCAACGACAATGGCGGCGTCTGGGACAAGGCGGCGATGACGGCGAAGGTCAAGGACGGCGCTCGCTTCGACATCAAGGTGACGAAGTCCGTTCCGGTGATCTGGCTCTATCTCACCGGCTGGGCGAACAACGATGGCGTCGCCCATTTCCGCGACGACGTCTATGGTCTCGACAATCCCGCCGTCGCGAAGGACGCGGGCGACGTCGCATCGGTCACGGCGCCGCGCGCGGCGCCTGCGCCGGCGCAGTGACCGGCGCCCGGCCGCTCGCCAATCGCGTCGATCCGTTCGGCGAGTTGCACGCGGTCGCCGCGCGCGGCGCGCTGATGGGCAATCGCGGCGGCCGTTTCCATCGCGACGACCGGACCTTGCGCGCGCGTCGTTGGGTAAGCCGGCAGTGGATCGCCTGCGTCTGCGCCTTCAAGGGCCGAAAGCGCGAGGTCTGGGGTCGCGGCTACACCGAATTGTTCTTCCTCGACGAACCCACCGCGCTCGCGGCCGGGCATCGCCCGTGCTTCGAATGCCGGCGCGCCGACGCGATCCGGTTCCGCGATGCGCTCGGCGAAGGGCGCCTCGGCGTGGCGGAAATGGACGCCAGACTTCACGCCGAGCGGCTCGACGCGCGCGCCAAGCGCCTGCACCGGCGGCCCATCGCGAGCCTGCCCGACGGCGCCTTCGTCGCCCTGGAGGGGAGGGCCTTCGCCGTGCGCGGCGATGCGCTGTTGCCCTGGAGTTTCGATGGCTACGGCCCGCCCCTGCCCCGGCCACGGTCGGGAGAGGTCGATGCGCTGACGCCGCCGACGATTTTGCGCGCGCTCGCGGCGGGCTACGCGGCGGGGCCTTGACGCGGGCGACGCGGCCTTCGACAAGGTGCTGAATAGCGCCACGGGGAGGACCATTTGCGACGGATTGTTTTTGCGATCGTCATCGCGACGACCTTTGCCTCCCCTGCCTTCGCCGGCGACGTCTCGGGCGAATGGGCGCGCGTCGACGGCAAGGCCAAGGTGCGCTTCGCCGCTTGCGGCGCGGCGGTCTGTGGCTTGCTTACCTGGGTCAAGGACACGGACGGCCCCGCCAGGGTCGGCCAGAAGGTGTTCTACGAAATGCAGCCTTCCGGCCAAAACACCTGGGCCGGCAAGGCGTTCAATCCCGACGACGGCAAGGAATATACCGGCAAGCTGACGCTCGCCGGCGACAGCCTCAATACGGCGGGCTGCGTATTTGGCGGCCTGATCTGCAAGTCGGTGGATTGGAAACGCGCGCCATGAGGCGTCTCGCCCTCGCCCTGACGCTTTGCGCGCTCGGCTCGCCCGCGCAGGCTTTCGACTGCGCCAAGGCGACGAGCCGCTTCGAGAAGGCGATCTGCGGCGACGCCCGCGCGCGTGACGCCGACGCGGCGATGGGCAAGGCGTTCAGCGATCTCACGTCTGGCGCCGACGCCAAGGCGCGCGCGACGGCCACTGGCGCGCAAATTGCCTGGATCAAGGACCGCGACTCGCTTTGCTCGCAAGACAAGGGCGCCGCGCTCGCCGCCTGTCTGGCGCAGGCGAGCGACCTGCGCCGCGCCTTCCTCGCCGGAGCGCCGGAGCAAGGCCCGGGCGCGCCGAGCCGCATCATCCCCTGGTTCCGCTTCGAGAAGGGCGGGCCGGGCAAGGCGGCGGTCGACATGGAACTGTTGAAATTCGCCGATCCGAAATCGCCAGGGGAGCGCGCCTTCAACGCCGGCGCCGCGAAATTTCTCGAAGACATCACCGAGCCCGAAAAGGACGACCCCGCCGGCGACCACTATGCTTTCGACAACCGCATGCGGCTGGTCTACGCCTCGCCCAAACTCGTGTCCGCTCAGGCGAGCGGCTATGCCGACTCCGGCGGCGCCCATCCGAATTCCAATGTCGCCAACATCAATCTCGACGTCGCCGCGGGGCGGCTGCTGAAATTCGACGACGCCTTCGACGCCAAGGCGGCGCGCAAGGTCGACGCGATCTGCCTCGAGCAGGTAAAGGCTCAGAAGAAGGAGCGCATGGGGGACGACGCGCCCCTGGCGCCCGACGATCTGAAGGAGCTAGGCAAGAGCATCGCCGATTCGACCGGCGACCTCGGCGCCTGGAGTTTTGAGGCCACCAAGGCGGAAGTCACCTACAACCCCTATGCCGTGGGGTCCTATGCCGAGGGGGCTTACGGCTGCGAACTCGGCTATGACGCGCTGCGGCCGTTGCTGAAGCCGGGGTTTCCGCTGCCGTGAAAGGCTTGCGCCAGGGCCGCTCTTCCTCCCGGACTCCGAGCGCGGCGCAAGCCCCCGCTCGATCTTAAGGAATTGCAGAACTAGGACGGCTCGTCCGCTGCAGGGAAACGGACTGAAAGCTTGGCGCCAAGCGCGTTCAACACGCCGAGCAGCGTCGTCAATTGAGGATCGCCATCGGGGCTCAGCGCCTTGTAGAGCGAGCCACGGGAAACGCCCGCGTCGCGCGCGACTTGCGCCATGCCGCGAGCCCTGGCGACCGTGCCGACGGCCGCGGCGATATATCCCGCATTGCCGGTGGCGAAAGCGTCGGCGAGAAGGCGCTCTTGCGACGCCGCGTCTGGAAAATACGGCGCCGCGTCGAAGGGAATTGTTTCGGTGGCCATCGCCATCACTCCGTCAGATCGGCCGCAAGCCTTTTCGCGGCCTTGATGTCTCTGGGCTGTGTGCTCTTGTCACCACCGCAAAGCTCGCCTCATCGGTGACCACAGCGCGCCCTAATCGCGCGCCCCTTGCGCTCCGGTTCGCAAAGCGGCAAAAGCAGCGCCGGGCGAGCGGGGGCGGCAAACGGACAAATAGCGAAAACGGGGCATGAAAATCGTTCATTGCGCGGCGGCGCTGATCCCGCTCTGGCTTGCCGGTTGCGCCACATCGCCGGGCGACCAACCTCTGGCGTCCGTTGCGGAGACGGAAGCGTCGCCTCGAGATCCGCTGAGCCAGCGCATATCCTATTACGCAGACGCCTATGATGTGCCGGAATCGCTGGTTCGGCGATCGATCCAGATAGAGAGCGGTTTCAATCCGAACCGGCGGCATGGGCCCTTTTGGGGGCTGATGCAGATCCGTCCCGACACGGCGCGGACCATGGGTTACCAAGGGCCCGCCCGCGGCCTGCTCGACGCGGACACCAACCTCAAATACGCGGTCGCCTATCTCTCCAACGCCTATGTCGTCGCCGACGGCAATCCGGATCGGGCGCTCGGCCTTTACGCCAGCGGCTACTTCTACGAAGCCCGGCGCAAAGGTCTTTTGCAGCGGTTGCGGACGGCCAGGGACGAATGACGCAGGCTCCGGCGGATCGCTCCGCCGGATCTGGCGAGCGCGCCCGGCCGGGCGTTACTTCGGCTCCGGGCCTGGGTCGTCCGGGCTCAAGTTCGCGGAATCATCGGCCGCGTCCTGGAGGGCGTCCTGCTTGTGGTCGGCGTGGGTTTGCAGCGTGTCCGACAGCTTGGCCGCGCCCATGAACCCGGCGATGGCGGCCGCGCCCTCAACGAGAAGGCCGGCGTTCGGGTCGACCGCCACTGCGGCCTGCTCGGCAACGATGGCGCCGCCGACTTCTTCGATCAACTTTCCAATACCCATGGTCGAACTCCCTTCGAGGTTGCCTTTCCTATCATACTCATTTTGTCGCGACCATGAAGCGCGCGCGCCGCCTCAGTTCAGCTTCGCCCGATATTTCTCGTGGCAGCCGCCGCAATTCTTGAGCACGCCGGGAAGGGTCGCCTTGAAGCTCGCCTCGTCGGTGATGGCCGCCTGGGCGGCGCTGACGTCGTCGCCGAGTTTCTTGAACCGGGCTTCGAAATCCGGCTTGTTGTCCCAGATCGCCGGCAGCGCGTTGGTGTCGCCGGTCTTGCTCGTGTCGGGAAATAGCCCCGGACCCTTGGCCGCCGCGTTGGCGTAAGTCTGCAACGCGGCCACGACGGCCGCCTGATCGTAGGGCGCGCCTTTCAGCATGCCGACCATGGTTTTGGTCGCCGCGCCATTGGCCTTCATCAAGGCGCGGCGCGCCACGATCGGATCGTCGTCGGCGAACACCGCCACCGTGCCCAGAGCCAACAGGGTCACGGCCAGGATCATGCGCTTCATTTCAGTTTTCCTCGGGTGAAGGCGGATTTCATTGCGCGGCCAGCTTCGCGTCTCCGGCGCGGCGGATCGCGCCGTAGACGACGAACGGCGTCGCCGGCATGTCGATGTGCTCGATGCCGAAGCCGCGATACAGCGCGTCCTGCACGGCGTTCATCACCGCCGGCGTCGAGCCGATCGAGCCGGCTTCGCCCGCGCCCTTCAATCCCATCGGGTTGGTGGTCGAGGGAATGTTGCGCGTCTCGAAATCGTAGGCCGGCAGGTTGTCCGCCCTAGGCACGCCGTAGTCCATGAAGCTCGCCGTCATCAACTGGCCGTTGGAATCGTAGACCGCGCGTTCCAGCAGCGCCTGACCGGCGCCCTGGCCGATGCCGCCGTGGACCTGGCCGGCGAGCAACAACGGGTTCAGCGTGAAGCCGAAATCGTCGACGGCGGTGTAGCGCACGATCCTGGTTTCGCCGGTCGCCGGATCGATTTCCACTTCGCAGGCGTGCGTCCCGTTGGGATAGGTGGCGTCGGGCGGGTTGAACGAGTCGATCGCCTTCAGCTTTTCCGGCGTCGCTGCCGGCAGCGCAGCGATTTCGGCGTAACCGATCGTGCGGTCCGTGCCGGCGACGCGCACCGCGCCGTCGGCGATCTCCAGATCGGCGACCGCGGTCTCGAGCTTGTCGGCGGCCAGTTCCTTGAGCGTCCTGGCGAGCGTCTCGGAGGCGCGATTGACCATCACGGCGCCGACGGGAATCGAGCGCGATCCGCCGGTGCCGTGGCCGGAGGGGATCTTGTCGGTGTCGCCCTGCACGACGCGCACCCGGTCGATGGGCACGTCGAGATGTTGGGCGACGACCTGCGCGTAAGCCGTCTCATGCCCCTGCCCGTTCGACTGCGTGCCGATCAGCACGGTGAAGGTGCCATCCGCTTCCAACTTGACGGAGCCCTCTTCGCCGTCGCCCCAGGCGGTGCATTCGATATAGCTGGAAATACCGAAGCCGCGCAGTTTTCCGCGCGCTTTCGCTTCCCCCGCGCGAGCCTCGAAACCGGGACGGTCGGCCTTGGCGAGACAGGCGCGCATCGCGCCTTCGAAATCGCCGACGTCGTAATGGCGGTCGGTCAGCGTGTGATACGGCATCTGGCTGGATTTGATGAAGTTGCGAGCCCGCAGTTCCTCGGCGGGCAGTCCGATTTGGCGCGCGGCGGCGTCGACGAGGCGTTCCAGCACATAGGCCGCTTCCGGACGGCCGGCGCCGCGATAGGCGTCGACCGGCACGGTATGCGTGTAAACCGCCCGCACGCGCGAATGCAGCGTCGCAACCTCGTAGGTCCCGGTCGCCATCGAGGCGCCGAGCCAGGGAATGTAGGGCGCGACCAGCGAGACATAGGCGCCGATATTGCCGAGAATATCGACGCGCATGCCGAGGAACTTGCCGTTCTCGTCGAGCGCGAGTTCGGCGGTGGTCACATTGTCGCGGCCTTGCGTGTCGCCCAGGAAATGCTCGGTGCGGTCGGCGACCCAGGCCACCGATTTTCCGATGCGCCTGGCGGCTTCCAGCACCAGCGGATATTCGCGATAGACCCAGCTCTTGGTGCCGAACCCGCCGCCGACGTCGGGCGTCACGACGCGCAGTTTGTTGGGCGGGATCTTCAGGATCATGCCGGCGATCAGACCTTGCAATCCGTGCACGCCCTGGCTGCTGCAATGCAGCGTCAGCTTGTCCTCGGCCGCGTCATATTCGCCGATCGCCGAGCGGACTTCCATGTAGTTGGCGACGACGCGCGGATTGACGATCCGGATCTTCACGTGATGCCTGGCGCCGGCGAAGGCGGCGTCGGTCTTGGCGACGTCGCCGATGAACGTATCGTACATGATGTTGTTGGCCGCGCCCTCGAACACCAACGGCGCGCCGGGCAGGATCGCGGCTTCCATGTCGACCGCCGCCGGCAGACCCTGCCAGTCGATCTCGACCGCCTCCGCGGCGTCGCGCGCCTGCAAATGGCTGTCGGCGACCACCATGGCGACGATGTCGCCGACGTGGACGACCTTGCCCGCCGCCATGACCGGATAGGGTTTCATCGCCGGCGCCGAGCCGTCGGCATTCGGAATCGGAGCCACGCAAGGCAGCCCGCCGAGATCGGCGAAATCGGCGGCGGTGTAGACGGCATGCACTCCGGGCATGGCTCGGACCGCCTCGAGATCGCCGATGGTGAAACCGGCGTGCGCGATAGGGCTGCGGACGAACACCGCGCGCAGATCGGCTGTCTCGGCAACGTCGGAATTATAGCGCCCCTGCCCGGTTACGAATCGCACGTCTTCGACGCGCTTCAGGCCCTGGCCAAGTCCGAATTTCCTCGCCTGCATTTTTTTTCTCACGGATGGGGTTTTCGGGCCGGACGGCCCCGTTGCGACATGCTCACAGATTCGCCGCGAAATTTGCGCGGTGAAGACGCCATTGGTCAATAGTTCCTTAACGGCTGACGTTGACAATTCGTGAAATGCTTTCAACCCGGGACGCTCGTATGAACGCCAATGCAGAGATCGACAATGAGGCGCGCGACCTAGACGCCGGGGCGCCCGAGAGCGCTAACCATACGGAACCACACGAAGAATCCGAAGGCAACGCGGTGGACGCCGCCGAGAGCGCGCTTCACAAAGCCGTCATCGAAGCCGTCGCCGCGAAGGGAAGCGAATCGGCCAAGCCGCCCGATGCCGCCGCGATGCTGACCCTGGTTCCCTGGCTCAATGCTTTCGACGACAAGGCCGGCGCCGCGGAGGTGAAGCCCAAGTCCTCCTGGCGTCTCGACCCCTTGGGAATCGCCGCTGCGCTCGCCGCGCTCGGTTTCCTCGGCGTCGGCGCCTTCGCTGGCCTCGATCACATGCGCCAGACCGCGTTGGTCGCCGACAAGTCGCAGGAGAACGTGACGCTCGTCGAGAACGTCGGCGCCTTGAAGACCCGCATCGAAGCGATCGAGACGGCGCGCTCGCAGGAGCAGAGCGCCGAACTGCACAAGACGCTGGCCGAGATCAAGGCCACGGCCGCCACGGCCCAAGGCTACGGCGCTTCGATAGGTCAGTTGGCGCAACGGGTGGACCGGTTGGAGAAGGACCAGAACGCCCGGTTCGACAGGCTCTCAGAGCGAATCGACCAGAGCGCCGTTGGGCGATTAGGCGAACTCGTCGCGCGCCTCGACAGGCTGGAAAAGAAACCCGCCGCCGCCGCCGTAGCCCTCGCCGCGCCGACAGCGCCGCCGCCGCCATCGCCGACCCCGGCCAAGGCGCAGACGCCGCCGATGCCGCCGAACGTCGCCAACGACATCACCGGCTCGATTGAAAAGCCGAAGCCGGTTCTGCGCGGCTATGCGTTGGAAGACATCCGCGACGGCATGGCGCTGATCGACGGCCGTGACGGACCCTTTTCGGTCTCGCCCGGCGATGTGTTGCCGGGCGCCGGCCGCGTGCTGAAGATCGAACGCCGCGGGCGCGATTGGGTGGTCGTGACCAGCCTCGGGATCATCACGACGCCGCCGGAGCCGTAGCGCTTCCAGCCAGCCTGGCCGGGCTTCGTCCCGGCCACGACGGAAGGCGCTCTACCGCCGTATCGGCCGCACCCGGATGACGAGTTCGACCCGGTCGATCTCGTAGCCCGCGGGCGGGCGCGGCAAATCGACGCCCTTCAGGTCGATCGTCGGGACATCCACCAGCGCGCCGGTGTCTTCGATGAGGAAATGGGCGTGGGGCGAGGGATTGGTGTCGAAATAGGCCTTCGCCCCCTCGACGGCGATCTCCCGCAACAGGCCCGCGCGGGTAAACTGGTTGAGCGTGTTGTAGATCGTCGCCATCGACACCGGCGCGCCAACCGACCTGGCCTCATCGAAAATCATTTCCGCCGTCACGTGCCGATTGCCCTTGGCGAACAGCAGCCAACCCAGCGCCACGCGCTGTCGGGTCGGGCGCAAATTGGCGCCGCGCAGCCGCTTGCGCAGGGTATGAACGGGGCATGAGTCCATAGGCGTCGGCCGGAGGGGGCGCGCTACGAGAGGCAACGAATTGACCGACACGTCTTGACTTTTCCCACATCCATCACGGGTCGCATCGCTTCTCGACGCGATAGCGAGCGCTCCCTATAACATGGGCGCGACGCCAAGTCAGCCTGCCGCCTCGTCAGTTGGGATAAAGACGAAGGAGGGGTTGTCTCGACGCTTCCTGTGGTTGGCGCCCTGTGCTAGGGAACGCGCGCGACGAGCGGTCATGGCGGCAACTGGCTCGAATCTCGCGACGAGCGCGTTGGGGTCGTATTCTGAGGATTGCGGAAGAAATGTCCGAGCGGCGGTCGAACTACGGCTATGAAGAGCTCCTGGCGTGCGGTCGCGGCGAATTGTTTGGCTCGGGCAACGCGCAATTGCCGTTGCCGCCGATGTTGATGTTCGACCGCATATCGCAAATCGCCGAGGGCGGCGGCGCGCACGGCAAGGGCGTCGTCCTGGCGGAATTGGACGTGAAGCCCGAGCTTTGGTTTTTCGCTTGCCATTTCAAGGGCGACCCCGTCATGCCCGGCTGCCTCGGCCTCGACGCATTGTGGCAGATGACCGGATTCTTCCTCGGTTGGCTCGGCCTGCCCGGCCGCGGCCGCGCGCTCGGCGTCGGCGAAGTGAAATTCGCCGACATGGTTCTGCCCACCGTCAAGAAAGTGGTTTACGGCGTCGATGTGAAGCGGGTGTTTCGCGGCAAGCTGAACCTGGCGATCGCCGACGGCTGGTTGGAAGCGGACGGCAAACGCATATATGAGGCGCTGAGCATGCGCGTCGGATTGTTCGGCGCCCCCGCCAGCGCGGCCTGAGCGTTCCCATCCAACGAACGCAACGATAGGAATGAGGGAGAACGCGATGCGGCGCGTCGTCGTCACCGGCATGGGGATCGTTTCCTCGATCGGAAACAACACTCAGGAAGTGTTGGCAAGTCTGCACTCGGCGCGCTCCGGCATAACGCGCTCGGATCGCCAGGCCGAGCTCGGGTTCCGCAGTCAGGTCCATGGCGCGCCGACTCTGAAGCCGGAAGAGATTCTCGACCGCCGCGCCATGCGTTTCCACGGCGGCGGCACGGCGTGGAATCACGTCGCGATGGATCAGGCGATCCTCGACGCCGGCCTGGAGCCCGGCGAGATTTCCAACGAGCGCACCGGCATTGTCATGGGTTCCGGCGGGCCCTCCACCCGCACGATCGTCGAATCTGCCGATATCACCCGCAGCAAGGGGCCCAAGCGCGTCGGTCCCTACGCCGTGCCGAAGTCGATGTGCTCGACCGCCTCGGCGACGCTCGGAACCTGGTTCAAGATCAAGGGGCTGGCCTATTCGATCTCCTCGGCCTGCGCCACGTCAAATCATTGCATCGGCAACGCCTACGAGCAGATCCTGATGGGCAAGCAGGACACGATGTTCGCCGGTGGCTGCGAAGAGCTGGACTGGACGCTCTCGGTGCTGTTCGACGCGATGGGGGCGATGTCCTCGCAATATAACGAGACGCCGCAGCGCGCTTCCCGCGCCTACGACAAGGACCGCGACGGCTTCGTGATTTCCGGGGGCGCCGGCGTGCTGGTGCTCGAGGACTACGAAAAGGCCAGGGCGCGCGGCGCGAAGATCTACGCCGAAATCGCCGGCTATGGCGCGACTTCCGACGGCGCCGACATGGTCGCCCCCTCGGGCGAAGGCGCGGCGCGCTGCATGCGGCAGGCGATAGCAAAGCTCGGACCCAGGATCGACTACATCAATCCGCACGCGACCTCGACGCCGGTCGGCGATCTCAAGGAAATGGACGCGATTCGCGAAGTGTTCGGGGCCGGCGAAAAGTGCCCGCCGATCGCGGCGACCAAATCGCTCACAGGCCATTCGCAAGGGGCGACCGGCGTGCACGAGGCGATCTACTCGATGCTGATGATGAAGAACGGCTTCATCTGCGAGAGCGCCCACATCGAGGAAATCGACCCCGCCTTCGCCGACATGCCGATCGTGCGCAAGCGCATCGACGATGTCCATCTTGGCGCCGTGCTGTCGAATTCCTTCGGTTTCGGCGGCACCAACGCCACGCTGGTATTCAAGCACGTCGACGCCTGAAATCGGCCCACTCGAAGAAGAAGCCCGCTCATGACCTCCAGCCTGATGACCGGAAAGCGCGGCCTGATCATGGGCGTCGCGAACGACCATTCGATCGCCTGGGGCATCGCCAAAGCGCTCGCCGACCACGGCGCCGAACTCGCCTTCACCTACCAGGGCGAGGCCTTGGGCAAACGTGTGCGCCCGCTCGCCGACAGTGTCGGCTCGCAACTCGTCATGCCCTGCGACGTCGAGGATCTCGCCTCCGTCGACGCGGCCGTCGAGATTTTACGCGAGACCTGGGGCGGCCTGGATTTCGTCGTCCATGCCATCGGCTATTCCGACCGCAGCGAACTCAAGGGCCGCTACGCCGATACGAGCCGCGAGAATTTTTCCCGCACGATGGTCATTTCGGCTTTTTCCTTCACCGAGATCGCCAAGCGCGTCGCGCCGCTGATGCCGACCGGCGGCTCGCTGCTGACGCTGACCTTCGGCGGCTCGACGCGGGTGATGCCGAACTACAACGTGATGGGCGTCGCCAAGGCGGCGCTGGAGGCGAGCGTCCGCTATCTCGCCGCCGACTTCGGCCCCTCGGCGATTCGCGTCAACGCGATCTCCGCCGGCCCGATCCGCACGCTCGCCGGCGCCGGCATCGCTGACGCCCGCTTCATGTTCAGTTTTACGCGGGATCACGCGCCGCTGCGCCGCACGGTGACGATCGAGGACGTCGGCGGCGCCGCGCTCTATCTGCTCTCCGATCTCTCGGCGGGCGTGACGGGTGAAGTGCACTACGTCGATGCGGGGTACAATATCATATCCATGCCGCGCCCGGAGGATATCAAGAGCGGAGGGTGAGCGCCGTCATCGGTCGCGTTTGAGGATAGGGCACATTCAAAGCGATCCCTGACATGCCGGCTCGAACCGATTACCTCTCGTAAATTGCACGATACGCACGGTGCGCATTTGCGGGAGGAGGTTGTGAAGAAAGCACGGCTGATCTTAAACTGTATGGCCACAGGGGCTGCATCGGCGACTCTCGGGCTAGGCTCAAGGGGCTTTCATTGGTGGCCGAGTTTCATAATTTTCACCGCTTATGTTTTTGGCGTTGCAACTCTGGCCGATCGAGCTGTCTCTTCGGTTCTGAAAAAGTTCCGAGTCTCTCAAGAAGAATGAGAGAGGCTCGAGGCAATTCAACTCGTTGGCTCGCCTCCGTCGCGAAGATGAGAGACCGGGATCCGCGTTGCAAAATGTATAAACGGATCTTAGACAATTTCGCGCACTTTTCGGAACCGCATAGTGCGTATTCGCAATCCGGATATACAGTCATTGCGAGCGTAGCGAAGCAACCCAAGGGCCGCAGCACGGCGCTTCCGCCAGCGACGTCGTGCGGTTTGGGCGATGTCGCGGGAACCAAAGCGAGCGTCTCGAAGTTCGGAAAGCGTCGCGCCTCGTGGCCCCTGGTTTGCCTCGCTGCGCTCGCAATGACGGGCTTGCCCCTCGCGCCCGCGCTTGCCAAACAACGTCCGCCGATCGTCAAGGCGGAAAGGCCTTCCCCCTTCGCGAAATACGTCGAAGCCCTGTGGCCCGACGCGGAGAAGGCCGGCGTTTCGCACAAAACCTTCAACGCCGCGTTTCGCGGCGTGACCTATGACGCAAAAGTGGTCGCCAACACCGAGGGGCAGGCCGAATTCGTCAAGCCTGTCTGGGATTATCTGAACAGCGCGGTCTCCGCCGGCCGTGTCGAAAAAGGCCGCGCCAAATTTGCGGCCGAGCGGAGTTGGGTGCAGAAGGCCCATGCGGATTACGGCGTCAGCGAAGGCGTGGTGATGGGCATCTGGGGCATCGAGACCGATTTCGGCGCTTTCGCCGGCGGCGACAATGTGGTCCGCTCGCTCACCAGCCTCGCCTTCGCCCATTACCAGGAAGACTATTTCCGCGGCGAAATCATCGCCGCGCTGCAAATCCTCGAGGAAGGCGACATCGAGCCCAAGCGGATGCTCGGCTCCTGGGCCGGCGCGATGGGTCAGACGCAATTCATGCCGTCGAGCTTCCTGAAATTCGCCGTCGACTTCGACGGCCGGGGCCGGCGCGACATCTGGACCGATTCGGCCGACGCCATCGGCTCCACGGCTAATTATCTGAAAGAACATGGCTGGACGCCCGGCCTGCCCTGGGGTTTCGAGGTGAAACTGCCCGACGGCTTCGACCTCAGCGCCGCGGATTCGTCGAAGCCCGCGCCGTTCTCCGCTTTCGCCCAGCGCGGCGTGACGCGCGCCGACGGCGCGGCGATGCCGGAAAAGGGCGACGCGCAATTGCTGATCCTGGCCGGACTGAAGGGCCCGATCTTCCTGGCGACGTCCAATTTCCAGGCGATAAAATCCTACAACAATTCGACCTCCTACGCGCTCGCCGTGGCGCTGCTCGGCGACGAAATCCTCGGCGGCGAAGGCCTGCGCGCGGCGTGGCCGGTGAAAGACCGGCAGCTCGCGCCGGCCGAGGTCAAGGAATTGCAGACCCGGCTGAAAAAGCTGGGCTATGATGTCGGCGAAATCGACGGGCGCTCGGGCGAAGCGGTGCGGGCAGGGCTACGCAAATATCAGGAAAAGATCGGCCTTCCTCCGGACGGCTATGCGACGCCGGCTTTGCTGAAGCGCCTGAAGGCGAAATAGGACGGGACGATGCTGGTTCGACGGCTGGCCCTGGCGATCGGACTGGTCTTCGCCCTACTCGGGGTGCAAGGGCCGGAATTCGCTCAGCAATATCGCCAGCGCCTCGCCGGCGCGATCGACGAGTTGCAGCGCGTCGTCGCCGAATTCGACGCGGAGGCGGGCAGCCACTCGCTTTCGCCCGCCGAGGCCGTCGCGCGCTTGCAGACCAACGCCGATCCGCTGGCGCGTGAACGCGGCGACGCGGCGGCGGCCAATCAATCGCGGCTGGGGCGATTGAGCCAGGCGCTCGTCGATCTGCGCGACGGCGCCTCGGTCGGCCGGCTCTGGACCTTCCTCGCCGATTTCGATCCCGAAACCGCGTCGCAGACGCTCAAAGACTACGAGCCCGCCGCCCCGACGACCGGCGAGGCGTTCATCGTCGGCGCCGTGACGGGCGTGCTCGGCTGGGCGCTGACGCATCTTACCGCGTGGCCAGTGCGGCGGGGCTTGCGCAGGCGGAGGGAGCGGCTCGCCGCCTTGCCGCCGCCGCCCCTGCTCCCGCCCGCCGGATCCCGCGAAGCGTGAAGCGGGGCCTCAAGCCAACGCCACCCGATACGTCGCTTCGGTCTTGGCTTCGATCTCCTCGAGCGTCACGCCGGGCGCCAGTTCGATCAGCGCCATGCCTCGGAAGCCGTGCTTGTCGATGGTGAACACGCCGAGTTCGGTGATTACGAGATCGACCACATGCGCGCCGGTCAGCGGCAGGTTGCAATGGTGCAAAAGCTTCGGACCGTCCTTGGCCGAGTGCTCCATGACGACGACGATCTTCTTGACGCCGGCGACGAGGTCCATCGCGCCGCCCATGCCCTTCACCATCTTGCCCGGGATCATCCAGTTGGCGAGGTCGCCCGACTCTGAAACCTGCATCGCGCCGAGAATGGCGAGGTCGATATGGCCGCCGCGGATCATCGCGAAGGAATCGGCGGAGGAGAAGTAGCTGGTGGTCGGCAGTTCGGTCACCGTCTGCTTGCCGGCGTTGATGAGGTCGGGGTCTTCCTCGCCTTCGAACGGGAACGGCCCCATGCCGAGCATGCCGTTCTCGCTCTGCAATTGCACGCTCATGCCTTCGGGGATGTAGTTCGACACCAGCGTCGGAATGCCGATGCCGAGATTGACGTAAAAACCATCGCGCAATTCCTTCGCGGCGCGCTCGGCCATCTGGTCGCGGGTCCAGGGCATTTTTCGTCTCCTCGTCGTCTCCGCGGCGGCTGCCCGCGTTGCGAAACTTGCCGCCGTTGGGCTTGCGGGTGTCTCTCGTCCGGTGGACATCGCTTACGCTAGGCCGCGCCATAATCCAAGTTGCGCAGGTCCGTCAGCGAGATCGGCCATGGCTAGATGCGCCAGCCAGCCGAAGTCCTTCGGCGCCTCTTCCGGCGTGATCTCTTTTCCATCAGACAGCCTGGAGTTGTCGCGCCGCCGCGTCGGCGGTGTCTTCGGGACGCGTGTTGAAAGCGATCGCCGCGCCTGGAGCGGCCTTGTGAACGATGTTCACCACCGTCTCGAACAACATCAGGCTCTTGGGCGGAAGTCTCAGGCCGCCGCCAATTACCACACAGTCATAGGCGGCGGCGCTCAATGCGCTTTCGAGCATGGCGCTTCCGGCCGCATCTGGCGTGATCATGCAGGTATCGCCTTGCCAACCCCGTTCCTCGATCTTCGCGACGCCCACGGCGATGCCGGCGTTGATTTTCGCCGCATTGAAGCCGGGCGGGAGGGATGGGTCGGAGAAGTCGACGGTTTCAGGCTTCTGGCCAACGAACAGGATACGAGTCATTTCTTTTCTCCATGCAGGTGGTGGCAGGATTGCCGCGCGAGGATCGAGGTTGCTCGGCAAGAATTCGCTGGTGAAATCGAGCGCCTCGAATCTCAGGCTACGCGCTTGCGCACTGTGCGTTGCTCGATGCGTTTGACCGCGCCGGGTACGTGGACGATGCGTTTGACGAACACGCCCGGCGTCATGATGTCGTCGCCGTCGATCTGGCCGGGCTCGACGAGGTGCTCGACCTCGGCGATCGTCATCGCCGCCGCGGTCGCCATCATCGGATTGAAATTGCGCGCGGTCTTCCGGTAGACGAGGTTGCCTTCGGTATCGCCTTTCCACGCGTGCACCAGAGAGACATCGGCGAACAGGCCATGCTCCATGACGAAATGCTCGCCGTTGAACTCGCGCAATTCCTTGCCCTCGGCGACGATGGTGCCGACGCCGGTGCGGGTAAAGAAGGCCGGAATGCCGGCGCCGCCGGCGCGGATGCGCTCGGCCAACGTGCCTTGCGGGTTGAATTCGAGTTCGAGTTTTCCGGAAAGGTAGAGGTTGGCGAAAGTCTTGTTCTCGCCGACGTAGGACGAGATCATTTTTCTGATCTGGCCGGTCTCCAGCAGCACGCCGAGGCCAATGCCGTCGACTCCGGCGTTGTTGGAAATGACGGTCAGATCCTTGACGCCCGTGAGTTTCACCGCCTCGATCAACGCTTCCGGGATGCCGCAAAGACCGAAGCCGCCGGACATGATCGTCATGCCGTCTTTCAGGACGCCGGCCAACGCCTCCCCGGCGCTGGGATGGACTTTTTTCATTTTTACCCCTCTCGAAGGCCGCGCCGCGCGCGCAACTCATGGGACGTTCATGCGCGATTGACCTAGCCTGTTTCGGCGCTTTTGGGGAGAGAATTGATATGCGACGATCGGCTGTGGGACTGATACGCTCCGGGTGAAACCCGAACCCATTGGAAAATCTTCGTCGCGCTCTCGGATGCATTCAGGGACGGGGTTGGGATCGAGATCGAGGACAACGGACATTCTGGCTAATGAAGGCGCTTCGAGATTGACAGGATCGAATCGTCAAGTCGCGATCGCGTATTAGGAGAGGGTCCGATCACTGAGGGCAAGAAATCGAATGGGAGCGAGTACATCAGCCCGAACGTCCACAGCGGGATCCGTAAAATCGAACCCGCGCAGGCGAAGCAAGCGGTTGAGGTTTTCAAGGAAAAAATGAAGGAGATCGAGGCGAAACGCGAGGCCCAGGCCAAAAGTTCACGCGCGATAGTTCCAGTGCGTGCCTCACGCTCTTCGCCGCCTCACCGGTCCCCCCTCCCGCAGCCACATGCCCACCAGCCCGCCGAGTAATACCACCAGCCCGATCAAATCGGCCGCCAGCGAAGTGCGCGACACACCGACGAGCAGGCTGGCGCCGGTGCGCTTGATGCCCGCATAATCCGAGCCGGCGTAAATCTGCGATTCGTTCATCTTCGACAGGCGCGGGATCACGACCGGGTCGCTCGCCGCCCTGGCGAGCCGCCAGACGCCGCCGCCGGTCGCCTCGGCGATCGGGCGCAGCTTTTCGGTCGTCGACAGCACCTCGCGCAGGGCGAGCGGATTGTCGGGGCCGACATTGACGAGGGCGACGCGGTCGCCTTCCGCGGCGCGATAGAGGCCGTCGGAATCCACGTCGACGGTCGCCCGCGCGAGGCCCGGCTCGGCGAGAACGAGCTGCACGTCGCGTGACTTGCCGTCGGGGCCGGTCAGCTTCACCAGCGGCGCCGCGTCCTTCAGGCTCTGCCGCTCCAGCGTCAGCTGATGCCCGCGCGCGCGTTCGCGCAAGGCTTCTTCCTCGAGTTCGGGCTCTTTCATCAGCCAATGGGCGAGGCGGCGCAGCAGGTCGAGATGCGGCCCGCCGCCGTCGTAGCCGCGCGCCCAGAGCCACATCTGGTCGGAAAGCAGCAGCGCGACGCGGCCTTTTTCGACGCGCGCCAGTTGCAGCAGCGGCGAGTGGTTCTGCCCCTCCATGACTGTCGAGCCCGCGGTCGGCTCGGCGCCGATGGCGCGGAACCACTTGCCCCAGGCGGGCGGATCGCTGTCGCCGCCGGGCAGGCCGCGGGTCACCGGATGGCGGGCGCCGTCGGCCGAAATCGCCGCCTTGAACGGGCCTTCGAAGTCGAGCCCCGTGGGTCGCGCCGGGGAAATGTCGCCGATCGGCGAGAAGAACAGGCCCTCGGGCGTGCCGAATTCCGGCCCGGCCGCCAGCAGCAACGCGCCGCCCTCCCTGACGTAGCTGACGATATTTTCGAGATAGACGCGCGGCAGGATCGCCTGACTGGAATAGCGATCGAAGATGATGAGATCGAAATCCTTGATCTTGCGGCCGAACAGATCTGCCACCGGGAAGGCGATCAGCGACAGCTCGTTGGTCGGCGTGCCGTCCGTCGTCTTCTCCGGCGGTCGAAGAATGGTGAAATGGACGAGATCCACATTGGCGTCGGATTTCAGCAGGTTGCGCCACATACGCTCGCCCGGATGCGGCTCGCCCGAGACCAGCAGCACGCGCAGTTTGTCGCGCACGCCTTCGATGGTCGCCACCGCCTTGGCGTCGAGCGGCGTGATCGCGCCGGGCGGCGGATCGACGTCGAGTTCGAATACGTTTGCGCCGGCGTGCTCGATCGGAACCTCGATCTTCAGGGTCTCGCCGATCCGGGCGTCGTAGGTCGCGAGCGGCTGGCCGTCGCGGCGCACGGTGAGGCGCGCCGGCGTCGTCGCGTCGCCGCTGTCGAGGACGCGCACGACGAGGGTTTGCCCCTTGCCGACGATGCCGAACCGCGGCGCCTCGACGAGTTCCAGGCGGCGGTCGCGCTCGCCTTCGTGGCCGGTGATGAACACGTGCAGCGGCGCGTGGAAGCCGAGCGCTTCCATCGACGAGGGCATGTCGTGAGCGATGCCGTCGGTGACGACAATGGCGCCGCCGACGCGCTCCGGGGGTGTATCGCGCAACGCCTGCCGCAACGCGCCGAACAATTGCGTGCCCTGATTGTCCGGGTCGTCGCGCGGCGTCTCGACGACGTGGACCTCCACATTGTCCAATTCGCCGAGCCGCTTCTCGATCGCCGCCCGCGCCGCGTCGCTCTGCGCCTCTCGCTCGCCGAGCCGATTGCCCTGCGAGCGGTCGATGACGACGGCGACGACGTCTTTCAGCGGCCGGCGATCCTCGCGTTGCAGCGCCGGATCGAGCAGCGCGGCGAGCAACAACGCGCCGACGAGGGCGCGTAAAAACGCCGCGCGCGGGCGACGCCATAGCGTCAGCCCCACCACCACGACGGCGAGCGCCGCGAGAGCCTCGATCCAGGGCCAGGGCAGCAACGGGGCAAAGGCGAGCGACCAGGCGTTCAATGCGACAGCCTTTCGAGCAGGTCCTTTGCGTGCACCTGATCGGCTTTGTAATTGCCGGTCAGCGCATACATCACAAGATTGACGCCGCCGCGCAGCGCCATTTCGCGCTGCCGGGCGCCGCCGGGAACCAGCGGAAACAGCGGCTGGCCCTGATCGTCGACCGCCCAGGCGCCGGCCAGATCGTTGGAGGCGATGATGATCGGCGACACGCTGTCGCCGGCGCGGACGGGCCTCGCGCGGTCACTGGGATCGGGCGGCGGCAGCGCCTCGATCCAGGTCTGGCCCATGTCGGTGCGGCCGACGAAACTGTCGAGCAGATAGAAGGTCTTGGTGACGACGTGATCGCGCGGCACCGGTTCGAGTTCGGGCAGGTCGACGCCGGAGAGCAATTTGCGCAGCCACAGCGATTCGGGCGTCGGCGCGCCGCCCGGCCGGACGTTGAGCGCGTCGCGGGTGTCGAAAACGACCGTGCCGCCGTTGCGCATGTAAGCGGCGAGCTTGGCGACCGCGACAGCGGGCGGTTGCGGACGGCCGGCGACGATCGGCCAGTAGATCATCGGATAGAACGCCAGTTCGTCGCGCGCCGGATCGAGCGCGACCGGATCGCCGAGCGAGGCGGACGTGCGCAAGCCCAGCGCCTGCGTGACCCGGGCCAGGCCGAGCCGCGTCGTCTCGTCGACGCCGGCGTCGCCGCTGACGACGAACGCCAGACGGGTCTGCAATGCGGCGTCCTGATCGGAGATCGCGCCCTGCGCGCGCGCGCCGCGCGGGTCGGCGACGGCGCCGAGCATGGCGAGCCCGGCGAGCCCCGCTGCGACGCCCTTGGCGAAACCGCGTGGCGCGGAGAGCCAGAGGCTCGCCAGTCCGTCGGCGAGGAAGCCGAGGAAGGCGGCGAGCAACAGCCAGGGTTTCAGGTCGATCGGCGGATCGGCGTCGAGACCGGTCGCGCGCAACGCGAGGCCGGCATAGTCGGCCGGCGCCAAAGTCTGCCCCTGCACGAGCGCGTTCAGCGCAACCAGTCCATCGCGCGCGCCATAAAATCCCGGGGGGTGGTTGGGGCCGGCCGCGCCGGCGAAGGCGACGGAAATCGGCTCGGCGGTGGCGGGCGGCGCGCCCAGGACGCCAAAGCCGTCGAGGGTGCGATAAGGCGGCAGAGTCACCGCCGATTTGGCTGCGCCGGCGTCGAGGGGCGCCGCGTTCGCCAGCGCGACGACGCGCCGGAGCATTTCGACGAACAGACCGGAGAGCGGCAGGTTCGACCAGGTCGTGTCGCCGGTGACGTGGAACAGCACGATGAGGCCCTTGCCTCGTCGCGCCGCGGTCACCAGCGGCGTGCCGTCGGCGAGGCGCGCCCAGGTCTTTTCGGTGAGGCCGGGATCGGGTTCGGCGAGCACCTGCCGCGAGATCTTCACTTCGTCCGGCGCCGCGAGGCCGACGAATGGGCTCGGCGCCTCGAACGCGGCGATGTGTTTGGGCGTCTCCCAGGAAAGCGCGCCCCCGAGCGTGCGCCCGCCCTTGCGCAGTTGCACCGGAATCAGGTCGTCGTCGCCCGCGGCCAGTCGCGCGCCGGCGAAGCGGATCAGCACGCCGCCGCCGTCGACGAACGCCGCGACCGCGTCACGGATCGGCCCCGCGGGCACGCTCATGTCGGCGAGAACCAGCGCCGAGGGTTTTTCGGCGAGCATCGCGCCCATCGGGTCGGCGGCGCCGAGCTTGGGCTCGCGAATTTCGGCGAACGGCTGCAGCGCGCGCTTGACGTAATAGACCGGCGACAGCAGCGGTTCGGCGACGTCGGCGCTTTCGCCAGATATCACCGCGACGCGTCGCCTCCGCCAGCGCTCGTCGATCAGCCAGGTCGCGCCCGCCGAGGGTTCGCCGACGATCGAGAGCGTCGAAATCTCGTTGCGCAATTCGACCGGCAACTCGAACTTCGTCTGCGCGGAAAGCCCCGCGGCGAACGCGAACGGCGCCTCGCCGAGCGCGCGCCCCTGGGCGTCGAGCGCCTGCACCCTGCCCTCCGGGGCGCTGCGCGCATCGGCGCGGGTCAGCGTCGCTTGCAGCGCGCCGGTCAGGCTGTCGACGCCGGAGATCGCCACGGGCGTCGCCGGGTCGGCGGCGACGATGACCCGCCCGCCGGCCAGCGTCTTCAGCCGAGCCGCGAAATCAGCGGCGCCGCCGAGTTCGAGTCCGTCGGCGATCCAGAGGATTTCCGCATTCGGGTCGTTTTGCGCGAAGCGGCCGATCGGCGGCAACGCCAGCGTCCGGTCCGGCGCGTACGGCGCGGGGCGCAAGGCGTTGAGGCGTTGAGCGTAATTGGAGGCGTCGAGCGCCGCGATCTCGGCGCCGCCTTCGGATACGGGCAGGATCGCCGCGAGCCGCCCCTCGCTCGTGGCTTCGCGCAAACCTTCGCGCGCCGCGGCGAGACGGCGGTCCCAGGTCGGCGCCGCCGCCCAGCCGTCATCGAGAATCACCAGCAGCGCGCCCTTGGCCCCGGCGCTCGCCTTGACCGCGTTCCAGATCGGCCCCGCCATCGCCAGCACGATCGCCGCGGCGGTGGCTATGCGCAGCGCCAGCAGCGGCCAAGGGGTCTTGGTCGGCGTCGTCTCCTTGTTGGCGAGCGCGAGCAGCAGCCGCAGCGGCGGAAAGGTTTCCGCGCGAGGACGCGGCGGCGTGACGCGCAGCAGCCAATACAGCGCGACGAGCCCGATGAGGGCGGCGAGCGCGAAGGGCGCGGCGAAGGCGAGGGGAAGACCTAGCATGGGGTCCTCGCCGTCACGGCCGGGATTGTGCCCGAAGGCGCTGACCTAAGCTTTCTCTGGTTTGTCCGGCTGCGTTTTCCGTCATGGCCGGGCTTGTCCCGGCCATCCACGTCGAGGTGTGATGCCCAATTCGGAGGCTTTTCAGAAGTGTCCCGACGTGGATGCCCGTGACGAGCACGGGCATGACGGCTGGCGGCAGAGCTTGATTTCGCGCCTGTGGAGTTTGACCTGGCCATCCACATTTGAACGAGACGCCCTGTATGGAAATATTTTTGCAATGTGCCGACGTGGATGCCCGGAACAAGTCCGGGCATGGCGCCTGTCCAATGGGTCCCCAGCATCACGCCCTCCTGTCGAGCGCGGCGGAGGCGGGTTCGCCCAGCCGCGTGCTCAAGGCAAGCAAGGCCTGGGCCGCGGAGGCGTCCGTGCGATGCAGCAGCATATCCCAGCCCCGGCGCGCGGCGAGTCCGCGCAGCGCGTCGCGGTGTTCGGCGAGCGCGCGCAGGTAATCCTCGCGCCAGCGTTCGGCCCTGGGCGCGCGCAAACGGCGCTCGCCGGCGACTTCGAGAAACTCGACATGGCCGCTGAAAGGAAAGGTCTCCTCGATCGGGTCGGCGATCGCCACGAGATGACCGACGACGCCTTCCGCGCCGAGACCGGCGAAAGCGCGCCCGGCATCCTCGATGGGCGAAAGGAAATCGCCGATCAGCACCAGCCGCGAGCGCGGAAAGATCGGCGCGGCGGGCGGCAGCGGCGCGGCGGGCAGGCCATCGGCGGCAGCGAGGATTTCGGCGAAGCGTTCGATGACGCCGCGCGTCGCCAGCGGCCGCGACAGGCCGAGCAGTCCTACCCGCTCGCCGCCCCGCGCGGCCAGATCGGCGAGCGCCAGCGCGAGCACGATCGCGCGGTCGAGTTTCGAGCCTTCCGCCAGCCGCGAACCAAATCGCATCGAGGGCGAGCGGTCGAGCCAGATCCACAGGGTCTGCGCCGCCTCCCACTCGCGCTCGCGCACGAAAGCCTGCGCGCCGCGCGCCGAGCGGCGCCAATCGACGTTGGAGGCCGGTTCGCCGGAGACGAAGGGGCGAAACTGCCAGAACGTCTCGCCGGCGCCGGCGACGCGTCGGCCATGCACGCCGCCCATCACGCTGCGCGCGACCTTCCGCGCCGCGATGACGAGGTCCGGCAAGCGAGCCGAGAGGCTGGCGGCTGCGGCGGCGCGAGACGAGAGCGGCCCTTCCGATAGGGTCGCCATCTTCAGCGAAGGCGCCGTTCGACGAGCCGCGCGATCACGGCGGGAATCGTCTCGCCCTCGGCGCGCGCGGCGAAGGTGAGCGCCATGCGGTGCTTGAGCACCGGCTCGGCGAGGGCGGCGATGTCCTCGCGCGACGGCGCGAGTCGCCCGTCGATGAGGGCCCGGGCGCGGGAGGCGAGCGAAAGCGCCTGCGCGGCGCGCGGGCCGGGGCCCCAGGCGATGAATTTGGAAAGCTCGGGATCGCCTTCGCCGGGACGCGCGGCGCGCACCAGATCGAGGATCGCCTCCACTATGCTTTCGCCGATCGGCGCGCGGCGCGCGAGCCGTTGCGCCGCCATCAGATCCGCCGATGTCATCGCGGCCTTCGGCGTAGTCTCGGTCACGCCCGTCGTCTCGATGAGAATGCGGCGCTCGGCGGCGCGGTCGGGATAGCCGACGTCGATCTGCATGAGGAAACGGTCGAGCTGCGCTTCGGGCAGCGGATAGGCCCCTTCCTGCTCCAGCGGGTTCTGCGTCGCCAACACATGGAACGGCGTCGGCAGGTCGTGGCGGGCGCCGGCGACGGTGACGTGATGCTCCTGCATCGCCTGCAGCAGCGCCGACTGGGTGCGCGGACTGGCGCGATTGATCTCGTCAGCCATCAGCAACTGGGCGAAGATCGGCCCTTTCAGGAAACGGAAGCCGCGCTTGCCGTCCGCGCCCTCCTCCATCACTTCGGCGCCAAGAATGTCGGAAGGCATAAGGTCGGGCGTGAACTGGATGCGCAAGGCGTCGAGACCGAGCACAACCCCCAGGGTCTCGACGAGCTTGGTCTTGGCGAGGCCCGGCACGCCGATCAACAAACCGTGTCCACCGGCGATCAGTGTCGTCAGAGACTCGTCCACGACCTTCTTCTGGCCGAAAATGACCGACCCTATCGCCTCGCGCGCCGCATTGACGCGCTCCAGCGTCGCTTCCGCCGCCTTGGCGACTCCGACCTCGAAATCCGCAATGGCCATGAATTCTCCTTGAAACCCGGCTCCGGGCCCTCGATGCGCAAGGGCCCCTGGAACTCGAACGTACGGCGCCGGGTTTCCAAGTGGCCCAATCACTCCTACATAAGCGCTGCGCGAGTCGCGCGAAGCTCATCGTTGCCGACAATCTACGCAAGATTATGGCGTCAGACCACACAGAATTCGCGAAAGGCCGCGCGCCGGATCAGGCGCTCGGCGGCCTGGGAGAAGCCGCGACCGCCGCGAAGCGCGGCCCGGCGCCGGTTCATCTATGGAATCCGCCCTATTGCGGCGATATCGACATGCGCATCGCCGCCGACGGCGTGTGGTATTATCTCGGCTCGCCGATCGGCCGCGCGCCGCTGGTGCAACTGTTCTCGTCGATTCTGCGCAAGGACGGCGACCAATATGTGCTGGTGACGCCGGTCGAGCGCGTCGGCATCAAGGTCGACGACGCGCCGTTTCTCGCCGTGGAGATGCGCGTCGAAGACAGCGCCGCCGGGCCGCGTATCGTCTTCCGCACCCAGGTCGAGGACATCGTCGAGGTCGACGCCGAGCATCCGTTGCGCTTCGACGCCGGCGCCGCCGACGGCGTCAAACCCTACGTGCGCGTCCGCGGCGATCTCTGGGCCTTGGTGAAGCGGTCCTTGTTCTACGATCTCGTCGCGCTGGGTTGCGTCGAACCCTGGCAGGGGGAAGAGTGGTTCGGCGTGCGGTCGAGCGGCGTGTTCTTTCCGATGCGCCCGGCGAGCGAAATCGAGGGGCTCTGAACATTTCCATCCCGCCTGAATTTTCCGCGGAGTCTTTTAGCCGCCGGGTGCGCGAGCGCCTGCCTGCCCACCTGCCCGACGACGCCTTCGCCCCCGACGTCTGGCCGCGCGCCAGCGATTTCCAGCTCAGCGGCCACAAGCCCAAATGGGAATGGCTCGCCAACGCCAAGCCGGCCGCCGTGCTGGCGCCGATCGTGGCGCGCGAGACGGGGCTGACGGTTCTGCTCACTCAGCGCGCCTCGAAGATGCGTTCCCATTCCGGCCAGGTGGCGTTTCCCGGCGGCAAGATCGACCCCGGCGAGACCGCGCAACAATCCGCCCTGCGCGAGGCGCACGAGGAAGTCGGCCTGGAGGCGCAATTCATCGAGCCGCTGGGCTGGCTCGATTCCTACATCACCGGCACCGGGTTCCGCATCGCGCCCTTGGTCGCGCTGGTGAGGCCGGGCTTCACGCTGACGCTGAACGCGGAGGAAGTCGCCGAAGTTTTCGAGACGCCGCTCGCCTTTCTGATGGACCCCGCCAATCACCAATTGCACGAACGGGAGTGGCAAGGCCTTAAGCGGAAGTATTACGCCATGCCGCACGACGGCCATTACATCTGGGGCGCCACGGCGGGAATCCTGCGCAATCTCTACGACCGATTGTCGAGTTGAGATGGAACGCGCCGCCTTCGAAACGATCGCCCTGTTCCTCGCGCCGTTCGCGCTGTTCGCGATCTATCTCGTCCTGCGCTTTCGCTTTCGCACCTACCGCAACCATTGGACGGGCCGGCGCATGTCCCGGCTCACTTTCGCCGGTCTCGTCCTGGCGCTGCTCGGGCTCATCGCGCTGGAGGTTTCCGCGCCGCGCGGACAAGGCAAATACGTGCCGGCGCATGTCGTGAACGGAGTGCTCGTCGAGGGCCATTTCCAGTGAGCGCGACGCCCGGCGTCGTCGATGGCCGGCTCGCCAATCCCGCCATTCTGCAACGCGGCCCTCTCGCTCGCGCGCTCGCCGCGCTCGACGGCGCGGGCGAGCAAACCCGGCTGGTCGGCGGCGCCGTTCGCGATCTCGTCCGCGGCGCCCCGCCCGGCGACTTCGATCTCGCCACCACGGCGACGCCCGACGTCACGACGCGCCGCGCCCGGGCGGCGGGGTTCAAGGTGTTCCCGACCGGCATCGAGCACGGCACGGTCACCGTGCTGATCGACGGCGCGCCTTTTGAGACCACGACGTTGCGTGAGGACATCGAGACTTTCGGCCGCCACGCCACCGTGCGATTCGGCCGCGATTTCCGCGCCGACGCCTTGCGCCGCGACTTCACCATCAACGCGCTTTCGCTCGATGGCTCGGGCCGCGTGTACGACTATTGCGGCGGACTGGAGGATCTGGCGGCCGGCCGCGTGCGCTTCATCGGCGACGCGCGCCAGCGCATCCGCGAGGATTTTTTGCGCATCCTGCGCTTCTTCCGCTTTTCGGCGCGATTCGCGTCAGGGCCGCTCGACGCCGAGGGATTTTCCGCCAGCATCGCCGAACGCGACGGTTTGAGCCTGCTGTCGCGCGAGCGCGTGCGCGCCGAATTGCTGAAGCTGCTGGTCGCCGACCGCGCCGCGGAAGTGGTCGAGGCGATGGCCGAGACAGGCCTGCTGGCTTCGCTGTTCGCCGGTCTCGCCGATTCGGCGCGGCTCCAGCGCGTCGTCCGCGTCGAAGCGCGCCGCGACGAGGCGCCCGATCCGATGTTGCGGCTCGCGGCGCTCGGCGTCAATGTGCGCGAGGATTCCGAGCGGTTGCGCGAACGCCTGCGGCTTTCCAACGCCGAAGGCGGAAGATTGGACGCCATCGCCCGCGCCTGCGAGGCGCTGCATGGCTTGGTCAACCCGCCGTCGCTGGGCGACCTGCGCATTCTGCTGTTCGAACGCGGACGCCAGGGCGCGCGCGACGCGATCACCTTCCTGGAAATCGACGCCGGCGTCGCGGCGGACCCGGCGCGCTTCGCCTCCGCCTATCGCTTCGTCAGCGACACTCCGCCGCCGCAACTCCCCTTCGGCGGCGCCGACATTCTCGCCCGCGGCTTCGCGCCGGGGCAGCGCGTAGGCGCGGCGCTGAAGCGCCTGCAGGCGCTGTGGATCCGCGCCGGGTTCCCGAGGGAGCCGGAAGTGCTGGCGCGGCTTCTGGACGAGGCGACGCGGGAGTAATAGCGCTAGCGAATAAGCGAATGAAGGAGATGAAACGTGACCAACGCCCACAATCCGCATTGGGGGTCGTCTCTCAAGGAATTCCTCGACCAGGAGGGCACTCGCGAGGTCTTTCAGGCTGTCGCGATCAAGGAAGTGCTCGCCTACCAAATTGGCGAGGCGATGAAGGCGCAGAAGCTTTCCCGTCGCCGCCTTGCCGAACGCAAGGGCACGAGCCGGAGCCAAGCCGGCCGCCTGCTCGATCCAAAAGACGGCAACGTCACGTTGACGACCTTGCAGCGCGCGGCGGAGATGCTGGGGCGGAAGGTGCGTCTCGACCTCGTATGAAATTGCCCAGCGTGACTTGGTCATTTGCCAGAACAAGCGGACGCATCACCCGCTAATGCCCCCTCACCGCCAGCCAGATCTGCACCAGCGAGGCGATCAACTCGGCGACGATCAGCACCACTACCGCCAGCTCCAGCCGCGTTGAACGGTCGGCGTCGATGATGTCGGTCAGCGCGTGGGCGGTCTCGACGATCACGCCGAGCTTGTGCTTCAGCGCGCTGGCCCGCTCCTTCAGTTCGTATTCGTCTTCCAGCCTCGCATAGAGCCGCTCGAGATCGGGGCGGTCCCAGAGCACGTCGGGTTTTTCCTCGACGGCGACGCGGCCGGAGACGCGGTGCTGGGCGAGCAGCGCCTGGCCGATCAGGCGCAGCATCGCACGGCGGCGGAACGGCGGCCGGCCGCTGCGCGCGAGTTCGGCGGCGAACGGCTCGACGACGTCGAACACGGCGTTGACCTCGCGCTCGTCGCGGGCAAGCGCCACCGTCTTGGCGAGCGCGTCGGCGACGATGAGGAAGCGCTGCGGCGAGAAATTCTTGATCTGGATCGCGTCGCTGGCCTCCACCGGCGCCTCGCTGTCGGGCCTCACCTCCAGGATCGCCGTCTCGTCGTCGGCGCGGGTGCGCGGGCCGACGATGCGCGACTTCAACTGGCCCAACAGGTCTTCCTCTTCGAGCGGCGTCAGTCCCGCCATGACGGCGACGCCGAAACGAAACAGCGCCACCATGCCGTTCGCCCCGGCGCGAAACGCGAGCGGCGTCGTCGAGACGATGTCGGGACGCTCCAGGCCCGTCGTGTCGATGCGATCGCCCACCAGCAGCGCGCGGGCCGTCAGGCGCTTGGGTGCATCGAGGGAGGGGGAGTCGTCCATGAAAGCGGCAGTCGGGAGTAGGCAGTCGGGATTCGCTGCGCCATACGGTCTTAGCCGCCGTATCCGTCAAAGCCTACTGCCTACTGCCGCTTCCTCAATCAACAATCTCCGTCCCCTCCGCCAGCACCCGCGCCAGCGCGCCGGTGTGGATGTCGAAAAGGTAGCCGTCGATGGCGAGGCGCCCCCGGTTCACCAAATCGGCGACCCAGGGAAAGGTCATCAGATTGGCGAGCGAAAGCCGCACCACCTCGGTCTCGACTTGCCCGAGCTTGCCCGGCGCGGTGGGGTCGTTCACCTTGGCGAGCGCGGGCTTGCCGATATCGGTCCAGGCGGCGACGAAATCGCGCGCCTGGGGCGGCGCGCCAAAGGCCATCGCGCGCACCCCGCCGCATTGGGCGTGGCCGAGTACGACCAGCCGCGACACTCTGAGCACGCGCACGCCGAATTCGATCGCCGCGGAGGTGCCGTGAAACCCGCCGGCGTCGGGCTGGTAGGGCGGGACGAGGGCGGCGACGTTGCGCACCACGAACATCTCGCCGGGCACGGCGGCGAAGATGCTCTGCGGATCGACGCGCGAATCCGAGCAGGCGATGATCATCGTTTCAGGGCTCTGGCCCCAATGCGCGAGCGCTTCATAGCGCGCGCGCTCCGTCGGCCAGGTTTCGGCGCGAAATTTCCGGTAACCTTCGATCAGCGGGTCCATGGCTTTGCTCCCTGGGTTTGGTAGCCGCGTCCGTGCTGCGGCGCAATATGGATTCCGATGGCGCGGCACGCCAACTTCGCCTTGCGGGCGGAGCGCCGCCGTGCCTATTTCCGCTCCGTGAGTTTTTGGAATGGGCCCTTGTGATGCGGAAGACCACGCGCGCGGACGGCACGCGCATCTCGGACAAAGGGCAGATCACCCTGCCAAAGCTGCTCAGGGAAAGACGCGGTTGGACCGGCGGCACCGAATTTTTCGTCGAGGAACGGCTTGACGGCGTGTTCCTGCGGCCGGCGGTCGCCGAGGCGCCGGCGGAAGTCGACGAGACCTTTGGACGCCTCCGACGCGTCAGCAATGTCATCACGATCGACGACATGCACGAGGCCGTCCTCGAAGAGGCGAGACAGCTTTGGAGCAAGACGACCGAGGGCGGCGACGGATAGTGGGCGCCCTCGGCGGTATCCAAGGCGAGGCCCCGGTGACGACCCACAACATGAAACCCGCAACCGCGCCCTCGGCGCTGAAGATCCAGGCGCTGCTTGGGCCGCGTTTCGCGGTGCTCGAATTCGAGGCGAGCACGCGCACGTCCGCCGACGCCGCGGCGGCGGTCGGTTGTAGTGTCGCGGAGATCGCGAAATCGCTGCTGTTCCGGGCCAGGAGCGGCCGGCCCGTGCTGGTCGTCGCCTCGGGAATCAACCGCGTCGACGAAAAGAAAGTCGCCGCCCTGATCGGCGAAAAGATTTCGCGCGCGGACGCCGATTTCGTTCGCGAGCGCACCGGCTTCGCCATCGGCGGCGTGCCGCCGCTCGGCCACGCGACGCCGCCGGTCACGGTCATCGACGAGGACCTGCTGCTTCTGCCCGCGATCTGGGCGGCGGCGGGCACGCCGAACGCGGTGTTCCGGCTCACGCCCTTGGACCTCGTCGAACTGACGGGCGGGACAGCCGGTTCGGTCGCGCTCCGGATCTAGGCCTCGCGCCCGGAGGGAAGTCGGCGTATCGTCATCCTGTATTTGGAGCGCGAATGTCAGCTTGCTTTCCGATACCCACGCTTTCATCAAGCGGCTGACGGCCGTCGGGATGCCGGAGGCGCAAGCCGAGGTGCTGGCGGACCAACAGGCGCGGGTCATCGACGAGCGCCTCGCGGCCAGGAGCGACCTTGCCGGATTGGCGACGAAAGTCGAATTGCGGGAACTGGAGCTTCGCCTGGAAAATAAGGTTGAGTCCGTCAAGTCCGAGATCGTCCGGTGGATGTTCGGAACGATAGGTTTTCAGACATTGATCATCCTCGGCGCCGTCGTGGCTTTGGCTCGGGCGTTTCATTGAGCTGGTAGATAAAGTAGCGCTCGTCCACCCGCGGCGCGATGGCGGTTCCCTAGCCGCCATTTCGCTTGCCCTTTTCTCAGTTCCACACTATATCCGCCGCGCCTTGGGTCTTTTGGGATCCCGGGTGTAACTTGCGCATCTCCCGCCGGCCCCGCGCCGGCCCGCCCTCGCGAGGGCGGAGCGGGTCCGCCAAAAGCGGCCCGGACAGGTGGGACATGCGCCCCCGCAACGCGAACCCACGAGCCGGCGCCGCCTCGAGAGAGGCCCCCAGGAGATCAAATGCCCGCCATCAACTCGCTCACGCCGTCGCGTGACGACTTTACCGCATTGTTGGATGAGACTTACGGCGCTGACGAGGCCTTCGAGGGCTCGGTAGTCAAGGGCCGCATCGTCGCCATCGAAAAGGACATGGCGCTGATCGACATCGGTCTGAAGACCGAAGGTCGGGTCGCGCTCAAGGAATTCACCAATCATGGCCGTGACGCGGCGCCTAAGGTCGGCGACACCGTCGAGGTCTATCTGGAGCGTATCGAAAACGCGCTCGGCGAGGCCGTCATCTCGCGCGACAAGGCTCGCCGCGAAGAGAGCTGGGTCAAGCTCGAGCAGGCGTTCGAAAAGGGCGAGAAGGTCGACGGCGTGATCTTCAACCAGGTCAAGGGCGGCTTCACCGTCGATCTCGACGGCGCCGTGGCGTTCCTGCCGCGCTCTCAGGTCGACATTCGCCCGGTGCGCGACGTCGCGCCGCTGATGAACGTCACGCAGCCGTTCCAGATCCTGAAAATGGATCGCCGCCGCGGCAACATCGTCGTCTCGCGCCGCACCGTGCTCGAGGAGAGCCGCGCGGAACAACGCCACGAGATCGTCGCCAACCTCGCCGAGGGCCAGGTCATCGACGGCACCGTGAAGAACATCACCGATTACGGCGCGTTCGTCGACCTCGGCGGCATCGACGGCCTGCTGCACGTAACCGACATCGCGTGGCGCCGCGTCAACCACCCGACCGAGGTGCTCAGCATTGGCCAGCAGGTCAAGGTGCGGATCATCAAGATCAACCACGAGACGCACCGCATCTCGCTGGGCATGAAGCAGCTCCAGGAAGATCCGTGGTCCGCCATCGAGGCGCGCTACACGATCGGCCAGAAGCTCAAGGGCCGCGTCACCAACATCACCGATTACGGCGCGTTCGTCGAATTGGAGCCGGGCATCGAAGGCCTGATCCACGTCTCCGAAATGTCGTGGACCAAGAAGAACGTCCATCCCGGCAAGATCATTTCGACCAGCCAGGAAGTGGAAGTTCAGGTGCTCGAGGTCGACAGCGCCAAGCGCCGCATCTCGCTCGGCCTCAAGCAGACCCTGCAGAACCCCTGGGAAGCGTTCGTGTCCAAGTACCCCGTCGGGTCGACCGTCGAGGGCGACGTCAAGAACAAGACCGAGTTCGGCCTGTTCATCGGTCTCGACGGCGACGTCGACGGCATGGTGCACCTCTCCGACCTCGACTGGACGCGTCCGGGCGAGCAGGTCATCGAGGAGTACAAGAAGGGCGACAAGGTCCGCGCCAAGGTTCTCGACGTCGACATCGAGAAGGAGCGCATTGCCCTGGGCGTCAAGCAGCTCGCGAGCGATCCGTTCTCGACGGCGAAGAAGCCGGGCGAAGAGGCCAGCGAAGGCGATCTGCGCAAGGGCATGGTCGTCACCTGCGAAGTGTTGGAGATCAAGGAAGGCGGCCTCGAGGTCAAGATCTCGGGCACCGACCTGACCACCTTCCTCAAGCGCAACGAACTCGCCCGCGATCGCGGCGATCAGCGCCCAGAGCGGTTCTCGGTCGGCGAAAAGGTCGACGCACGCATCACCCAGTTCGACCGTCGCGCCCGCAAGGTCGCGGTGTCGATCAAGGCGCTCGAAGTGGCGGAAGAGAAGGAAGCGATCGCTCAGTACGGCTCGGCCGATTCGGGCGCCTCGCTCGGCGACATCCTCGGCGCGGCCCTCAAGGCCCGCGAGAAGAAGTAAGGCGCTTCTTTCCGCAGAGGAAAGACCCGTCCGGCGCGAGCCGGGCGGGTTTTTTATTGGCGTGCCTTGGGCGCCGACGCATGCCGTCCGCCCTTCGCAAACAAAGGAGCTGAAACGCTGAATCTATATATTTCAGAGTATTACAGAGAAAGTCGGGCTATTTTCGATCCCCTTGGCCGAGACCGGCGCGGCGGGAACGCCCATCCGCGCCAGAAACGCAGAGCGTCGTCGCGAGCCCCGGCGATGATGCAAAGGGCGGCGCGAGATCCCATTGCCGCTTGATCTGGGGGCCTTGCCCTCTGTATCCCCCGGGGACGCCGTTTTCCGCGGCGCGAAACGGGGTCGGCCTTGGCAAAACCTTCGAGCGCCGCGGCCAGCGGGCAAGGCCCTATCTTCCATGTGCTGCCGCGCGCCATGAATTATTCGCTGAGGAAAGCCTCCTCGATCGATCTGTTCGTCTCCGAAGTCGCAGCCGCGAGCCGTCTCGCCATCGAAATCGTCGCCGAGGCCGACGATCCGCCGCTGCCGGCGGCAAAGCTGCATCGCCTGCCCCGCTATCCGTTCGCCCAGACGTTTTTTCGCGCCCGTTACGTGGCGGCGCTGACGGAAGAAATCGCGCCCCGGTTGATCGTCGTGCAACAGCATCTGCCCTCGGCCGCGGCGATCGCGGCGCGAGTAAAAATCCCCGTCATGCTGCAGCGGCACAATTTCGCCCGCGCGCCGAAAGGCGGCCTGTTCGGCGCCCGGCATGTCCGGGCGCTCAACTCGCTCGCCGGCCTCACCTTCGTCAGCGAGGCCGCGCAACGCGAATTCTCCCGCGATTGGCCCGAAGTGACGATTCCGCGCTGGGTGATTCCCAACGGCGTCGACATTCAGGCCTGGCGCCCTCGGGCGACGCGAGAGACATTCGCCCTCGTCGTCGGCCGCGCGACGCCGGAGAAAGGCCTGTTGGAAGCCGCCCAGGCCCTCGCCTCCGCCTTGGAGCGCGAGGCCGCCTGGTCCGCCGTCTTCGTCGTCGCCGGCGCGGCGCGTGGCGCCGCCTATCTCGCCGAAGTCCGCGCGGCGCTCGCGCCGCTCGGCGCGCGGGCGCGCGTGCTGACCGACGTTCCGTTCGCCGAGGTCAAGGCGCTGAGCGAATCGGCCGCCATCGCCCTCGTGCCGTCGAAATGGCGCGAGCCGTTCGGGCGCACCTGCCTGGAGGCCCATGCCGGCGGCGCGGCGGTCATTTCCTCCGGCAGCGGCGGATTGCGCGAGATCAGCGGCGACGCGGCGCTATATGCGCCGGACGCCGAGGTCGCCGGTTTGACCGCGGCGATAAAGGCGCTGGTCGCCGACGACGCCCTGCGCGCCCGCCTCGCCGCGCAAGGCCGCGCCCGCGTAAAAACCTTGTTCGACCTGCCCAGGGTCGCGTCGAGGCTCGACGACGCCTGCGAGGCGGTGCTACGGAGGTTCAAATGATCGAGGCGCTGATCTGGGATTTTGGCGGCGTGCTGACGACCTCGCCGTTCGAGGCGTTCCGCCGCTTCGAGACCGAACGCGGCCTGCCCCGCGATTTTCTGCGCTCGGTCAACGCGCGCAACGCGGACGCCAACGCCTGGGCGCGGTTCGAGCGCGCCGAGATCGACGCCGAGGCCTTTGACCGCGCCTTCGCGCGCGAGAGCGCGGCGCTGGGTTTCGAGATCGGCGGCGCCGAGATCCTGCCGCTGCTCTCTGGAAGCCTGCGGCCGCGCATGATCGCGGCGCTGACGGCGGCCAAGGGCCGCTACAAGCTCGGCTGCATCACCAACAACGTGCCGGCCGGCAAGGGTTCGGGCATGTCGCTCGGCGAGACCCAGGCGCGGGCGGTGGCTGAAGTGCTCGACATCTTCGACCATGTCCTCGAAAGCTCGAAAATCGGCCTGCGCAAGCCCGATCCGCGCATCTACCAATTGATGTGCGAAAAGCTCGAAGTCGCGCCGGAAAACTGCATCTATCTCGATGACCTCGGCGTCAATTGCAAACCGGCGGCGGCCTTGGGAATGATCGCCATCAAGGTCGACAGCGAGACGCAGGCGCTCGCCGACCTTGCGCGCGCCCTGGAGGTCGTACGGCCATGAACGTCGCCGAAGCCGTCGCCAAGAGGTTTTCCGCGAGGGCCTTCCTGGAAAGGGTCCCGGACGAAGCGGTGGTTCGCCGCATCCTGGAGCGCGCGCTGCGCGCGCCTTCGGGCGGCAATCTTCAGCCCTGGCGCGTCCACGCGCTGACCGGCGCGCCTTTGCAAGCGCTGCTCGCCGAGGCCGCCCAGGGCCGGATCGAGACGCCGGAATATCACGTCTACCCGGAAAACCTCTGGGAGCCGTTTCGCTCCCGTCGCTTCCAGAACGGCGAGGATCTCTATGCCAGCCTCGGCGTCGCCCGCGCCGACAAGGCCGGTCGCCTTGCGCAATTCGTCAAGAATTTCCAGCTGTTCGGCGCGCCGGTGGCGCTGTTCTTCTCGCTCGACCGCCGCCTGGGTCCTCCGCAATGGTCGGATATGGGCATGTTCATGCAGACAGTCATGCTGCTTGCCGTCGAGGAGGGCCTGGATGCATGCGCGCAGGAAGCGTGGTCGCGCTTTCCGCAAACCCTGCGCCGTCAGCTGGGGCTCGGCGACGAGGAGATGGTGTTTGCCGGCATGGCGCTCGGCTATGCCGACGCCGAGCATCCGATCAACCAATGGCGGACGCCCCGCGCCGATTTCGAATCTATCGTCACGCTGAAGGGATTTTCGTCATGAACCTGCGCTTCGTCAATTGCCTCGGCCCGTCCGGTCATTATCGCCTCGCCTATCGCGAATGGCAGGGCCCGAAAGGCGCACCGACGCTGCTTTGTGTCCACGGCCTGACCCGCAACAGCCGCGACTTCGACACGCTCGCTCACGCGATGAGCGCCACGCACCGCGTCGTCGCGCCCGACATGCCGGGGCGCGGCGAGAGCGACTGGCTGGCGGGCCCAGGCGAATATTCCTATCCGGTCTATCTGCAAGCCATCACCACCTTGATCGCGCGGCTCGACGTCGAAAAGGTCGATTGGGTCGGCACTTCGATGGGCGGCCTGATCGCCATGGTCTTGGGGGCGACTCCAGGTCACCCGATCCGGCGGCTCGTCATCAATGACGCCAGCACCGTGATTCCGAAGGCCTTCTCGCAGCGCCTCGCGACTTACGTCGGGCTGACGATGCATTTCGACACGGTCGAAGCGCTGGAGGCTTCGGCGCGGCTCGCCTACGCGCCGCAACGCGATCTCTCCGACGCGCAATGGCGTCAGGTCGCCTTGGCAGGCGCCAAGGCGAACGCGAACGGCGGCTTCGATCTCGCCTACGACCCCCGCATCGGCGACGCATTTCGCGCCTCGGAGCCCGCCGACGTCGTGCTCTGGCCTATATGGGACAAGCTCGACTGCCCGACGTTGCTGTTGCGCGCGACCGAATCCCCGTTGCTGCGCCGCGAGGAGGCGGTGGAGATGGTTTTGCGCGGGCCCAAGCCCCGGCTGGTGGAGTGGGAGGGGCTCGCGCACCCACCGTTCCTGATGAACGAGGAACAGATGGGCGAAGTGAGGGGGTTTTTGGCGGGGTGAAGGGCGGGCGCCCGTCACGCCAGTGTTTCCCGGCTTGCACCGCAACGACGAGCCGTCGCGTTAATCCACGATCGCCCCATAGACTACGGCGCGCAAATCGTTCTCCGGCAGGTCGAAGCTGGTCATCGACTGCGTCATGAAAACGCCGACGATCTGCTCGACGGGATCGACCCAGAAATAGGTCTTCGCCGCTCCCGCCCAACCGAATTCGCCGGTCGAAGTCGATGTCCCGGTCTGCGCGGGGTCCATGGCGACGCGCGAGCCGAGGCCGAAACCGTAGCCCGGCGAGGGAAAGCCCGCGAGCTCGTAGGGCAGCAGAGCGGCCGGCAGATGGTTGGAATGCATCAGTTCGAGCGTCTTGCGGCTCAGATAGCGCACGCCGTCGAACTGGCCGCCGTTGCAAAGCATCTGGGCGAAACGCAGATAATCGGGCGCCGTGCCGAACAGGCCAAGTCCGCCGCGCTGGAACGTCTCGGGCGCATCGACCGGATAACTCTCGGACACGTCGATTCGCTCGTTGAAACCCTGCATCCAGAGCCGCATATTGTTCAAGATCTTGACGCCGGGAGCGACCAGATCGGGCCGGCCGTACATGGTGGCGAGGCGATCCCGCTTTTGCGGCGGCACGCTGTAGCCCGTGTCGGCCATGCCGAGCGGCGCGAACAACCGTTCGCTCAAAAATTCGGCGACGCTCTGGCCGGAAATCACCTCGATGAGCCGCGCCGCGACGTCGATGCCGATCGAATAATGCCAGCGCGCGCCCGGCTGGAACGCCAGCGGATAGCGGGCGAGATCGTCGATCGCTTCGGCGAGCGGAATTTTCGGATTCATCAGCTTCGCGTCGTCGTACATGTCGCTGACGGCGGAATCCTGCAGGAAGCCGTAAGAAAGCCCCGACGTGTGCGTCAACACGTCGCGCACGTTCATCGGCCGCTTGCAATCTACGCGCGCGCCGCCGGGCTCGAGCACCTTCAGCTTCGCGAAGGCAGGAATATAGCGCGCCACCGGATCGATGAGGCGGAATTTGCCCTCTTCATAGAGCATCATCAGCGCGGTGGAGACGATCGGCTTGGTCATCGAATACCACCGGAAGATCGTGTCCGCCGCGATCTCCCCATATTGCCCGGAGTGGACGACGATTCCGCGGCGCGAAACGATCGTGTTGACGCCGGCGTATACCCCCCGGTCGACGTAAGATCGCATCGCCGGCCCGATGCGCTCCAGGCGGGCTTCGCTCATTCCGACGGATTCAGCCTTCGACGCGCCCATGCCTGCAGTTCCTTCCTGTGGCTTTGTTCGCGCATTTTGAGCATGGGCGGCGGCGCAGGGCAAGGCGGCGAGGGAGCGGTTGGACCGAAAAGGCTCTGTCTCGGCGCCTTTGAATTCCGGTCATGAAGTTGCGCAAATCGGCTTGTTGTCCCACCTACGGATGTGTGAGATCCGTCGCGATATTTCGATTGCTGAATATTGCAAAAATGGTATATCTATAGATGCCGTGGACGGTTCAATTTCTGGATGAAGACGTGCGCGCGGCCGTTTCCAGGTTGCCCGGAGATATCCGAGCAAGCTTTGCGCGGATCGTCGACCTGATAAAGACACATGGGCTCGAGGAGCTTCGCGAGCCCTTTGTGAAGCATCTCGAAGGCAAGCTTTGGGAAATGCGGATGAAAGGCCGGGACGGGATCGCGCGCCGCCTATGTCACGGCGTCTGGTCGGCGAGTGGTCGTGGTTCATGTCTTCGTCAAGAAGACCGAGAAGACGCCGCGTCGCGAAATCGAAACGGCCCTGAGGCGCGCAAAGGAGGTTTCGTGATGCGGAAATTCATTCCGGTCGAGGAAGCTGTCGAGGTATGGCGCGAGGACCCCGAATTCGTCGCCGCTTATGATGCGCTGGAAGACGAATTCGCCGTGGCTTCGGCGCTCATCGCTGCGCGCGCCCGTGCGGCGATGACCCAGGAAGAAGTGGCCAAGGCGATGGGAACGACGCAAGCCGTGATCGCCCGGCTGGAGAGCGGACGAACCATGCCGTCTACCCGAACCTTGGAGCGTTTCGCCAAGGCGACGCACACGCGCCTGCGCATCCATTTTGAGCCGGAGAAAGCTGATTTCGCCTTGCAAGGAAAATCCAAGTGAGGTGAAGCGCTATGGCCAAAACCTTGAGTAAGGCGGCGCGCGACGCGCTGGCGGCGACCGACTGGGACAAGGCGGACGCGATGAGGGACGCCGACATCGCCCGGCAGATCGCCGCCAATCCGGACATGGCGCGCGAAATCGACGTGCGCGCGATACGTCGCGCCGCGAACATGACCCAAGCCGAATTCGCCGCCGCGTTCGAATTCAGCCTGCGGACCCTGCAGGAATGGGAACGCGGCGCCAAGAAGCCGAGCGGCCCCGCGCGGACGCTGCTGCGCGCCATCAAGGGCGATCCCGAGGAGTTACGAAGGGCGCTGGCGATGGCGTAGGAGTAATTCAACGGCGCCTCGGCGCCGCCTCCGCATCGGGTTCGCTGCCGCCGAGACGCGCCAGCCGCCGCGCGCTCTCCCGTTCAATCAACGCCTTGAGCGCCTCACGGACCAGGCCGGATATCTCCGTCAACCCGGTAAGGCTTTGCGCCTGGGCCAGCAGGTCGGCGTCGAGCGCCAAAGTTGTTCGCATGGTTGAGCCTTCCACGGCGCGGAAAATGGCATTACTACATGATGAATTTAATGCTCGGGTAGCGCGCTCGCAACGTCACCGACTTTATATGCTGCGAAAGTCCCGATCTTTTTTCAGAGCAGCTATTATTTCGACCAACCAAAACTTCAGTTCGGGAAATGGGTCACTGAATGAGAGGATTACCGGACTATTGTCGAGCAAGAACTCAAGTATGAATTGCGTATGCTGCGACAGATTGGCGTCGATGATGCTGAGAGTTGATCCACCCACAAATGTCGATGCAACCGCATGAAACAGCAGCGCCACCTTTCCAAGCGCAACCAAACCGTCTTTGGTCACTGCGAAAATTGCGTAGCCGGCCCGTGCCGTTCGCCAACTTGGCTCAACGGCGGAGTCCGCCATAGCGGCGAAAAATTTGCGGGTTTTCTCTTCGACAAAGTTGGTCGTGCGACTCCATCGCCCAAGGATCTCGTGAGCCGCTTGCATGATGGCGGCGAGCGATTCCGGTTGTAGGCGCGCGCGATCGGCGCGGTCGGTGAGTTTCTGCCCGAGTTCAAAACCCAATATCAGACCGCCGTGGATCGCGGCGACCTGCCTCAATTCCGCGAGATGTTCCGGTTCAAGAGGTTCCGCCATTAGTCCAGCCTGCGGCAGGCGGCTCATAGTATCGCTGGTCGCCAACAATCCCGTGCCCACCGCCCAAACGGCAGCGACGTCGAGTTTTTCCGTCGGCTCAGCGATCAAATCGGCATATTCGGAGACGATCGAAAGCAGACCCGGGTGTGTATTTCCCACCCTTATGCATTTTTCCAACAGTCTGGGTGCTAAGGCCTGCAACCGGCGATGAAGCGAGGATTGCACGGCGTGGTCGAATTCGCCGGACGCTTCGGAATTCGTCAGCGTCAGTTGTCCCTGCGTGACCGCTAGGGCCGAACCGAGTTCGGGCTCTGGTGGCGCATGCATTTTGATCAACCGCGCGATCTCAGCGTTCACCGCGCGTGGGCCTTGCTTCCATATTTTGTCGGCAATCAGCGCCCGCGCGACTTCGAGCGCCTCGTTGGAGGGTGCGCCGGCGAGGCGGGCCTCGTACCAGTCCGTCCAGACCCGCCAGTCCTCATGAGAATCGAGCATTGCGGATCTGAGATCCTGCCAAGCATTGTCCACCCATCCGGGCGCGCCATCGAGCCAAAGCGGAGCGCGCGCCAATTGTTCAGCAGGTCGCCCCGCATCGATCCACTTGGCGTCGTCGGTGGCGGCGGCCCAGGTTGGTGTGGCGGCGAAGACGCCATGTGCGCGGGCGGCGGTGGCGGCGGCGTCGGCGGCGTTGGCGGCGAAGGTGGCGGCGTTGGCGGCGGCGGCGTTGGCGGCGAAGGCGGCGACGTTGGCGGCGAAGGTGGCGGCGTTGGCGGCGAAGGTGGCGGCGTTGGCGGCGGAGCGAAGCTCGTTGCCCGAAAAACGGGCAAAACGATGGCGGAAAGCGTCGCGTCAGGCTTGCGCTTCGACTTGGGAACCTCCGTGTACAATAGCGGCGCCACCCGCAACGCCGCCCTCGCGGCGATGACGACGGCAACTTCACGACGCCGCGTCTCCGACTCGATCGCGTCGAGCCATCGCTTCACATCCTCATGCGTGGAAAAATCGACCATCGCCGCCCCGCCTCGATTGTCCAGTCTGACAGCGGCGTTCGCGCGGGGCAAGGCCCGTTGGCGCCTTTTCCCCGTGGGCGCCGGTTCATGGCGTTACCGGGGATTTCCGACGACGCTCGCCGTCTTGGCCGGGCCCAGTCCCGGCCATCCACGTCGCGGCGCGATGCCCGCTTCGGAGGCTTTCCTGTAACGTCTCGACGTAGATGCCCGGGACAAGCCCGGGCAGGACGGAACCCGGCGGGCTAAAATTGGCGCCTACGCGCCTTCTCCCCCGCACTTCTACAGGGGTATGCGTGAAAACGCCGCCCCGGGCTCCTTGCCAATCGCCGCGCGCACAGAGTAATCTAGTCAGCATGACCAGAACGAAGTCCCCGCCCAAAACCCTCCGCGTAGGCGCAACCGGCCACTGGCCCCTCCAGGACGCCAAGGCTCGGTTCAGCGAACTCGTTCGTCGCGTACGCAGCGAGGGTCCCCAGCACGTGACTGTTCACGGTCGCGACGAGGTCGTCGTCGTGTCGGCGGAGGAATTCCGTCGGCTCGTCGGAGGGCGGACCGGCGCGACGCTGGTCGAGGCGATTCAAGCCTCGCCGCACCGCGATCTCGAAATCGAGCCCGGTCGCTCGACCATGCCCGTGCGTGACGTCGTTCTGTGAGAGGTTGGCTGCTGGACACCAACGTCATTTCGGAACTGCGGCGCCCGCGTCCCGAACTGAGGGTCGTTGCGTTCGTCAGCGGAAAGCCCCTCGAAGAACTGTTCGTGAGTTCAGTTACGCTGGCCGAACTCCGCTTCGGCATCGAAAGCGTCGCCGACCTCGGCAAACGCGCCGAGCTTCACGATTGGCTCGCGCACAAAGTCCGTCCCATGTTCGAGCGGCGCGTCCTCTCCGTCAGCGAGGACGTGATCGTCAAATGGCGGATTCTCGTCGAGGAAGGCCGCAAGGTCCGCCACACCTTCTCGCAGCCCGACCTTTTCATCGCCGCCACGGCGTTGCATCACGGACTGACGATCGTTACGCGCGATGTTGGCGACTTCCTGGCGGCGCGGGCGACGGTCGTCAATCCTTGGGATGGCGCTTGACACCCCGCCTTTCCTTCCTAGTGTGCGCCGCTCTTTCGTGACCCACCCAAGAGTTCCCCCCATGTTCGATGACGCCCTGCTTGCGGCCGCGCAAGTCTCCAAGGCTTGGCCTTTCGAGGAAGCGCGCAAGCTCGTGCAGCGTGTCGGGCGAACGGGACAGAAAGAGGTTTTGTTCGAGACCGGCTATGGCCCCTCGGGCCTGCCGCATATCGGCACGTTCGGCGAGGTTTCCCGCACGACGATGGTCAGGCACGCGTTCCGCGTGCTGACCGGCGACGCGATCCCGACGCGGCTGCTGGCCTTTTCCGACGACATGGACGGGTTGCGCAAGGCGCCCGACAACATCCCCAACCGCGAATTGATCCTGCCCCATCTCGGCAAGCCGCTGACCGAGGTGCCGGACCCGTTCGGCGAGTACGACAGTTTTGCCGCCCACAACAATGCGCGGCTGCGCGGCTTTCTCGACAGTTTCGGCTTCGACTACGAATTCGCCTCCTCGACCGTCTATTACAAGTCCGGCCGCTTCGACGCCGCGCTTTTACGCATGCTTGCGCGGTTTGAAGCGATCCAGGAGATCATGCTGCCGAGCCTTCGCGAGGAGCGCGCGGCGACCTATTCGCCGTTCCTGCCGATCCATCCACGCACCCGAATCGTCATGCAGGTTCCGCTGACCGGCGTCGATTCCGAGAAGGGCGTGATCGGCTGGAGCGATCCCGAGACCGGCGAGGCGTTCGAGACGCCGGTGACCGGCGGCCATTGCAAGCTGCAATGGAAGCCGGATTGGGCGATGCGCTGGTATGCGCTCAACGTCGACTATGAAATGGCCGGCAAGGATCTGATCGACAGCGTCAAGCTGTCGTCGCGGATCGTGCGCGCGCTGGGCGCCGAGCCGCCCGAGGGCTTCAACTACGAATTGTTCCTCGACGAGAAGGGGCAGAAGATCTCGAAGTCGAAGGGCAACGGCCTGACCATCGACGAATGGCTGACCTATGCCAGCCCGGACAGCCTGTCGCTGTTCATGTTCCAGAAGCCGATGGCGGCCAAGCGGCTGCATTTCGACGTCATCCCGCGCACGGTCGACGATTACCTCGGCTTCCTCGAGGCCTATCCGCGCCAGGAAGCCAAGGAGCGGCTCGGCAATCCGGTCTGGCACGTCCATTCCGGCGCGCCGCCGGCGGCGGAAGTGCTGCTGAGCGGCAATCAGACGACGGTGGTCTCGTTCGCCATGCTGCTCAACCTCGCCGCGGTCGCCAACAGCGACAATCCGGCCGTGCTCTGGGGTTTTTTGAAGCGCTATGCGCCGGGCGCCTCGCCGCAGACGCACCCCCGCCTCGACAAGTTGGTCGGCTACGCGGTCGCCTATTTCCGCGATTTCGTGCTGCCGAAGAAGGTTTACCGCGCCGCGGACGAGGTGGAGCGGGCGGCGTTGCAGGGGGTTGCGGAAAAACTCGCCGCGATGCCGGCGGGCGCGAGCGCCGAGGAAATCCAGCACGCGCTATACGATATCGCGCGCCCGATTCAGCGCTATCAGGACCTGAACGCCAAGGGCGCGACGCCGGAGCGCCCCGGCGTCTCCAACGAGTTCTTCAACATGGTCTATGCCGTGCTGCTGGGCGAGGAGAAGGGGCCGCGGCTTGGCTCGTTCATCGCGCTCTATGGAATCGAGGACACGCGGGCGCTGATCGCCAAGGCGCTTACGGGCGCGTTCGTGAAAGCCGAATGAGCGCGCCCGCGCGGGTCCAATTCCCGCCGAGACGGCGTCGACCGCGACGACGACGGGTTGCGGATGGAAGGACGGACGCTTTCGTGCGATGCTTCGCCGCATGATGATGAAACCCAAGAAGAAACCGGAAATGGCGCCTCGTGAGCTGCGCAACGGCACGGGTTGGTTCGTGCTCGTCAGCTGGGGAAACTGGCCATCCGAGCAGGTCGGAGGGTTTCCCTCGGAAGACGAGGCGCAAGAATGGATCGACCAGGAATCGACGAACTGGTTCAGGTTGCGTTTCGAGGAACCGGCGCGATTTCTCGAGGACTGAGTTTCAACGGAAGCGACGAATTGACCCGCGCGTAGGATTGGTCCCTGACGCTGCGAAGATTGGAATGGATCCGGCCCGCCTGGAAAACCGCAAAGAATTTGCCTTTGCCGCCCCAACCCGCTACGCCCCCGCGTAATTCTTCAAGTGGAACGCGGCGTGGCATCCGATAGCGCAAAACTCAAGCGTCTGGCGGCGGAAAAAGCCCTAGAATTCGTGCGGCCCGGCATGCGGCTCGGGCTGGGCACGGGGTCGACGGCGGCGCTGTTCGTCGATGCGCTCGGCGCCGCCGTGAAGGCAGGGCTGCGGATCGTCGGCGTGCCGACATCGGAAGCGACGCGCCGACAGGCCGAGGGGCTCGGCGTACCGCTGACCACGCTCGACGACACGCCGGAACTCGATTTGACCATCGACGGCGCCGACGAACTCGACGAGGCCCTGAACCTGATCAAAGGCGGCGGCGGCGCGCTGCTGCGCGAAAAGATCGTCGCCGCTTCGTCGAAGCAGATGATCGTCATCGCCGACGCCTCGAAACGCGTCGCCCGGCTCGGCGCCTTTCCGCTGCCCGTGGAGGTCGTCCCGTTCGGGCTCGGCTCGACGCAAATCCGGCTGACGGCCGCCTGCAAGGCGCTCGGGCTCTCCGGGGCGGTGACGCTGCGCCGTCGAGAGGCTGAGATTTTCATCACCGACGGCGGCCATTACATTCTCGATTGCGCGTTTGGCGCCATCGACGATCCCGCGCGTCTGGCGGCGGCGCTGTCGGCGCTGCCCGGCGTCGTCGACCATGGATTGTTCATCGGCCTGGCCAGCACGGCGATCCTCGCCGGCGCCGGCGGCGTCGAAATCCTGCAACCCAAATCTCTCAGGAGCTGAGAAATGTCGTTTTCCGTGACGAACAAAGCCCTTGCATTGGCCCTTGGCCTTCTCGCCTCGACCACGCTCGCCGCCCGCGCCGACGAACCTTCGGCCTCCGCGCTGACGCTGGCGAGCGCCGTCATCGCCGACATCGGCCTCAAGGCGTCGATCGACAGTTTCGTGCCGTCGCTGTTTGCCGAAATGGAGCGCAACATCACCGCGCTGCACCCGGAAATGCAGTCGTCGCTGCACGAAACCCTCGTGGCGCTGCAGCCGGAGTTCACCAAGACCGAGTCCAGCGTTCTGAACGATGTCGCGCATGTGATGGCGTCGAAAATGACCGAACAGGAATTGCGCGACACGCAGACGTTTTTCGAAAGTCCGGTCGGCAAGAAATACCTCGCCACCCAGCCCGTGCTGCTGAAGGAACTCGGTATTTCAGCGGCGGTCTGGCAGCGGACGGCGAGCGCCGAACTGCTCACCCGCCTGCGGGAAGAGATGAAGAAGAAGGGCTACGATTTCTGACGCGCGCGACAACCCCGGAGAGACCCATGGACTATGACGTCGATCTGTTCGTCATCGGGGCCGGTTCGGGCGGCGTGCGCGCGGCGCGCATTGCGGCCGGCCACGGCGCCAAGGCCATGGTGGCGGAGGAGTTCCGCATCGGCGGCACCTGCGTCATTCGCGGCTGCGTGCCGAAGAAGCTCCTGGTCTACGCCAGCCGCTTCGCCGACCAGTTCCGCGACGCCGAGGGGTTCGGCTGGCGCGTCGGCGAGACGCGTTTCGACTGGGGCAAGCTCGTCGCGGCCAAGGAGAAGGAGATCACGCGCCTCTCCGGCCTCTATCGCAGCAATCTGGCGGGTTCCGGCGTCGCCATCGTCGAGGCCCGCGCGACGGTGAAGGGTCCGAACCTCGTCGCGCTCGCCGACGGCCGCGAAATTTCCAGCCGCCACATTCTCATCGCGACGGGCGGGCGGCCGTCGTCCCTGCCCGGCCTCGAGGGCGCGGAATGGGCGGTCAATTCCAACGAAGTCTTCGATCTGCCTACGTTTCCGCGCCGTCTGCTCGTCGTCGGCGGCGGCTACATCGCCGTGGAATTCGCCTCGCTGTTCCGCCGCCTCGGCGCCGAGGTGGTCGAGGTTTTTCGTGCGGAAAACGTGCTTCGCGGCTTCGACGAAGACATACGCGTCGGGTTGCGCGACGAGATGACGCGAGCGGGCGTGGAATTTCGCTCCGGCGTTCTGCCGACCAAAATCGCCAAGATCGCCGAAGGACTCGCCGTCGCGTTCGGCACGAGCGAGATCGATGTCTTCGATTCGGTCCTGATCGCCACCGGCCGTTCGCCCAACACCGGGGGCCTCGGACTGGAGGCGCTGGGCGTGGCGCTCGATTCCAAGGGCGCGGTGAAGGTCGACGCCGATTCGACCACCAACGTGCCCTCAATCCATGCCGTCGGCGACGTCACCGACCGCATCAACCTGACCCCGGTGGCGATCCGCGAGGGCCACCTGCTCGCCGACCATCTGTTCGGCGGGGGAACGGCGCGCGTCGATCACGAAAATGTCGCCACCGCCGTGTTCACCACGCCGGAAATCGGCACGGTCGGCCTGACCGAGCACGAAGCGCTGAAACGCTTTCCGGTGCTCGACATCTACAAGGCGAACTTCCGGCCGATGAAGGCGACGATGACCGATTCGGGCGAGCGCACGATCATGAAGCTGATCGTCGACGCCGCCAGCGACCGCGTGGTCGGCGCCCATCTGCTGGGGGGCGAGTCCGGGGAGATCATCCAGGCGCTCGGCATCGCGATCAAAATGGGCGCGACCAAGCGCGACCTCGACGCGACGATGGCGGTGCACCCGACGGCGGCGGAAGAGCTGGTGACGATGCGAACGCGGACGTCGAGGGTGACGCGGGACGCGGCGGAGTAGGGCGCCTTTCCGCCGAGCAAAAGGACGTAACGAACCAAAAAAGCATCGTGAGACGGTCGCAATGGCGATCAACCGGGCGCACGATCGGATAGTCGATTATGCGCTCGATGAGCTACGCTATAAGGCTTGCATTGGCCGTCAATCCGTGCATCATCGAGTGAGTAGAAGCGTATCGGACTGTGTGTGTGGCTAAGCAAAAAGCAAAAGTCACAAGTTGATTTCTGTTCAGAGGTACGAAGTTCGCCGTTTGAGACGAGAAACATATATTATTCAATGAGGCATTATGGAAAGCAGCAGCGCCCATAATCAAACGTTATTTGCTTTACTGCTTGGGCTTGCTTTTTGGGCGTCGAATGCCATCGCGGCGGAGTGCGAAAAGGCTACGACGCAAATTGACTTAAATATGTGCTCTGAAAGAACTTTAAAAGAATCAGAAATTGCTCTCGCAAACGTTCAGCAACAGATTGTAGATCGCTTGAAAGAACGACCTGAAACCTTGAATGCGCTAAATAAGGCCCAACAAACGTGGTTAACTTTTCGTAATGCCGAATGCACTTTTGCTTCTTCGGACGGCACAGGGGGTAGCGCATATTCGATGATCGTTTCGAGATGCCGTGAGGGGCTCAATCGCGAGAGGACCAAAAGACTCGCTTTGTATTTGACCTGCGAGGAGGGGGATCCGCTCTGCCCTGTGCCAAAATAAAAGGACTCTCGTCGAAGCCATTGAAATGTTTATGATCGCGTGAAACCGACGCTGTAAACAGTGTAAGTATTAGGGAGGACACGATGGCTAGTTTTAATCAAGCAGGACTCAAGTTGCTGGAAACGTGGGAGGGATGCATATTATATGCATACGACGATGCGAATGACCAACCGGTAAAGCCGGGGCAGCAAGTCTTTGGAACCCTTACAATAGGGTACGGCCACACGGGTAGCAATGTCTTTCCAGGCCTTGTTTGGTCGCAAGATCAAGCGAACGAAGCCTTAGCGAACGATGTCAGCGCCACGTCAAGCCAAGTTCAACCGCTAATTAGCGTAAATCTAACGGATAACCAGTTTTCGGCGTTCGTTTGCCTGGCATTCAATATCGGTGTCCACGCATTTGCCGGAAGTTCAGCACTGGCTTTCGCGAATCGCGGCGATTTTATAGACGTTCCTGCCCACATTATGCTTTGGAACAAGACAACGATTAATGGTCACACGGTCCCGAGCGCCGGGTTGACAAATAGGCGTAAAGCAGAATGTGACTTGTGGTCAACTCCGTAGACCGGAATTTAGTGAGTGTGCTTTGTTCGAATCAACTGACAAGCACACTTTCTACTTTCCGATTACGCCGGTGGATTTTTGCCCGAAGTTTGTGAAAATCACCGGCATCTTTGGAAAGCCCTCACCGCGCTCGCGTAGCGTGTCGCAACAATACGTGACCGTGCCGCACGGTCAGTTAAAATTGGCGGTTTGGTGCGGTCACGCGAACTCCGCGCCTATCCGGCTGGCGCTCGATCAGAACAGCTTCCAGGAACCGCCCCGCCAATATCCCCGGCCCTCATGCTCGCGCCAGGCGTGCTTCTCGCCTTCCTTCCACTTCCAATCGTTGGGGTGGACGGTTACGCCGAACTCCGGCTGGTAGGCGTAATCGGCCTGGGTATGCCAGCAATCCCCATCCTGATTGCAGACCACGCTCGCCGATGCGTTGGTGGAAATCAAAGCCAGGGAGCCAGCGCCCATGAGCGCGGCGATCGTCAGTGTGCTGAACGTTTTCATTGCGAACTCCGGTGTTTCCTCGCTGTCCAACCCAAAGTGGATTGTCAGCCAACTTACCCTTTGCTCACGCGCGCTTTGCGGTGAACTCGTTTTGGGTTCGCGTACCGTACGGGGCGCCTGACGCATTGTAAGGGCCGGAATTTACTCAGGACCGCCGGGCGACGCGGACGCTCGCCTCAAGGGACCAGTTGCAGTCGCACGCGCACGACGCCTTTTTGCCGCATGCCGAGCGAGTCGGCCGCCGCGGTCGCGAGGTCGATGACGCGGCCCGCCGTGTAGCGTTTATGATCACGGATCGTCACGACGACGCTGCGGCCATTTTCGAGATTGTCGACGCGCACATGTGTTCCCAGCGGCAGCGTTTGATGCGCGGCGACCAAGCCTTTGTGATCGGCGCCGTCATAAAAAGTCGCCAGGCCTACTTCGTCCGCCGGAGCGGCGGAATAAGACAAGGCGAACGCAAACCCCGCGAGAATGATTCTCGTCATGGACGCCTCCCAGTTCAATGGACGAACGGGTTGCATTGAGACGGCGGAAGCGTTCTCAGAAAGCGTCGGACTCTACGCATGCCCCCCGCCCTCGTGCAGGCCGCCCCGCCGACGCCTGTGAGGGATTCCCGATTCTGTCGGCCGCCGCCGCTTTCTGAGAAGGTGGCCGCGTCGCCGCGCGAGATCCTGTCGTGTGGCCTGGATACGGGCGGAAGCATCATGTCGGGCGAAAGTTTGCTGACCCTCATCGTCGTCGGAATCATTGCGGGCTGGTTGGCCGGGCAGGTCGTGCAAGGCTCGGGAATGGGCCTCATCACCGATTTGATCATCGGCATCGCCGGCGCGTTTCTCGGCGGCTTGCTGTTTCCGCAACTCGGCATCCATCTGGGGGCCGGCATCGTGGCGACGATCATCAGCGCTGCGATCGGCGCGATCCTGCTGCTGCTAATCATCCGGATGGTCAGCGGCGGAGGCGGATGGCGCGGCCGGTGGGGACGCGCGTTCGGCCGGCGCTGGTAGGCTAGCCCTCCTTCGGCGCCGCCGCCCTCTCCAGCCTGTCGTTGATCGCCGCGCCGAGCCCGTGCTCCGGCACCGGCGCGACCGCGATTGCCCGGACGCCTTCGGCGTCCAGCCGGCGCAGATAGGCGAACAGATTCGCCGCAGCCTCGACGAGATCGCCGCTCGGCGAAAGGTCGAGAGCCAGGGGCCAACTGTCATTCCCGCGAAAGCGGGAATCCACGGCAGCCGCAGCGCCCTTTCCCCCCTGGATTCCCGCGTTCGCGGCAATGACAGATCGGCCCAGCGCCCCGCCGAAATCCAGCGCCGCCTCGTTCTTCCCAACCTCGCGCGCATTCAGCCGCACGCGCGCTCGCGGCGCATAATGCGAGCTGAGCATCCCCGGCGCGATCGGCGCGCCCTCGTCCGAAATCCCCCCCTCGACCGCTTCGCCGAGCGCTTCTTCCAGGCTGCCGCTGGTGATGGCGCCGGGGCGCAGCAGCCGGACCCGGCCGCCGAGGCAGGCGACGATGGTCGATTCGAGGCCGTGGCGCGTCGGCCCGGCGTCGAGAATCCAATCGACGCGGCCGTCGAGATCTTCCGCGACATGCCCGGCGGTCGTCGGGCTGACGCGGCCGCTGCGATTGGCGGAAGGCGCCACCAGCGGCGCGCCGGTCGCCGCGATCAACGCGCGGGCCACTTCATGCGCGGGCACGCGCAACGCCAACGTATCGAGCCCCGCCCGCGCCAGCAGCGACACGAGCGTCCGCGGCGCAGGCGCGACTATGGTCAGCGGCCCCGGCCAGAAGGCTTCAGCCAACGCGCGCGCGCGCGCATCGAAGCGGGCCTCGGCGAACGCGGCCTCGGCCTCGGCGAAATGGGCGATCAGCGGATTGAACGACGGGCGGCCCTTGGCGGCGTAGATCGCCGCTACCGCGGCATCCGAAGTCGCCAACCCGGCGAGGCCGTAGACCGTCTCGGTCGGCATGGCGACCAGCCCGCCCTCGCGCAACGCGGCGGCGGCGGCGGCGATGTTTTCCGGCGTGGCGGGCGCGATTCGGGTGGCTCGCGGCTGAGGCTTAGACATAGTATGGACTTTCGAACCGCATCGGATTTAGTTTATACATAAACCGACGCGCGCCGGCCTCAAGCCGGTCTTATCATACCATTGAGCGGAGGAGACGAAATGGCTTACCAGTCGCCGGTCGCCGACATTCTGTTTTCGCTTTATCACGTCGCGGGCCTCGGCGAAGACATCGAGGCCGGCCTTTACGGCGATGTCGACGTCGAAACGGTTTCCTCCGTCATCTCGGAGGCCGGCCGCTTCGCCACCGACGTGATCGCGCCGCTCAATGCGAGCGGCGACAAGACGGGCGCACGCTGCGAGAACGGCCTCGTCACCACCCCGAAGGGCTATCGCGAGGCTTACAAGGCCTGGGCCGAGGGCGGCTGGTCGAGCGTTTCCGCCTCGCCGGAATTCGGCGGCATGGGCCTGCCGCATTCCGTCAACTTCGCCTGCGGCGAGATCTGGAACGGCGCCTCGATGGGGTTCGCCCTCTGCCCGTTGCTGACCGAAGGCGCGGTGGGCGCGCTTTCGACCTATGCGAGCCCGGAACTGCGCAAGACCTACCTCGCCCGGATGATCTCCGGCGAGTGGACCGGCACGATGAACCTCACCGAGTCCCAGGCCGGCTCGGACCTCAACGCGCTGAAGTCGCGCGCCGAACGCGCTGGGGACGGTTCGTATCGCGTCTTCGGCCAGAAGATCTTCATCACCTACGGCGAGCACGATTTCACCGACAACATCGTTCATCTCGTGCTGGCGCGCCTGCCCGACGCGCCCCCCGGCACGCGCGGCATTTCGCTGTTTCTCGTACCCAAATTTCTGGTGAACGAGGACGGTTCACTGGGCGAACGCAACGATGCGCGCTGCGCCAGTATCGAGCACAAGCTCGGCATCCACGCCTCGCCGACCTGCGTGATGGTGTTCGGCGACCAGGGCGGCGCCAAGGGTTTTCTGGTCGGCGAGGAGAATCGCGGTCTGGCGGCGATGTTCGTGATGATGAACAGCGCCCGCCTCGCCGTTGGCCAGCAAGGCGTCGCCATCGCCGAGCGCGCCTATCAGCACGCTTTGGCCTACGCCCGGGATCGCCGCCAGGGGCGCGCCGGGACGGGCGGAGGCATGAGCCCGATCGTCGAGCATCCCGACATCCAGCGCATGTTGCTGACAATGAAATCGTCGCTGCAGGCGGCGCGCGGAATCTGCCACCTCACCGGCGTCTCCATCGACCGTTCGTTCCACGCCAAGACGAAAGAGGAGCGGCAGGCGGCGGGCGAGCGCGCGGCGCTGCTGACGCCGATCGCCAAGGCGTTTTCCACCGACATCGGCGACGAGGCCGCCTCGCTCGGCGTGCAGATCCACGGCGGCATGGGCTTCATCGAGGAGACCGGTGCGGCGCAGTTCATGCGCGATTCGCGCATCGCGGCGATCTACGAGGGCACCAACGGCATCCAGGCGATCGATCTCGTGACCCGCAAGCTGCCGTTGTCTGGGGGCGCGACGGTTTTCCGCGAGATCGGCGCGACCAAGGCTATCGCCTCGCGGGTCGCGGAGGAAGGCGGCGAAGCCTTCGGCGCGACGGCGGCGCGCTTGCGCGAGGCGGCGGCAGCGCTGGAGGGCGCGACGGCCTATCTCATGAAGACGCTGGCGGCCGATCCCGACGCCGCGCTCGCCGGCGCGAGCCCCTATCTGAGGCTGTTCGGCCTGACGCTCGGCGCGGCCTGCCTCGCCAAGGCGGGGCTGGCGGCAAAGGCCGATGCAGCGGGACGGGTCGCGCTGGCCAGGTTCTTCGCCGAGAAGCTTTTGACCGCCGCCCCGGGGCTGGCGCAGGCAGTGGAATCGGGCGCCATTCAACACGCCTTGACGGCTTTGGGAGATGCAGCATGACGGAGCATGTGAAAATCGAACGCCACGGCGCGGTGCTCGCGGCGATCCTCAACCGGCCCGACAAGAAGAACGCGCTGACGGGCGAAATGTACGAGGCGCTGAGCCTCGCGCTGGCGACGGCGAGCGCCGACGCCTCGCTCGCCGTGGTGCTGTTCGCCGGGGAGGGCGGCGTGTTCACCGCCGGCAACGACATCGCCGACTTCGCCACGGCCGCGCAAAACCCCAGCGGCGTCGAGGATTCGCCGGGCGGCAAATTCATCCGCGCGCTCGCCCGCTTCGAAAAACCGATGATCGCCGCTGTCGAGGGCAATGCCGTCGGCATCGGCACGACCCTGTGCTTCCACTGCGACCTCGTCTACGCCGCCCCCAGCGCCCGCTTCCGCATGCCGTTCGTCGATCTCGGACTTGTGCCGGAAGCCGGCGCCTCGATGTTGGCGCCGCTGCGCTTCGGCGCGGCGAAGGCGGCGGAGTTTTTGTTGCTGGGCGACGCGTTCGACGCCGAGACGGCGCGCCAGATCGGCTTCGTCAACGCATTGGCGCCGGCTGAGGGACTTCGCGCCCTGGCGATGGAAAAGGCGCAGGCGCTGGCCGCCAAACCCCGCGCCGCGATGCTCGCCACCCGCCGCCTGCTGCGCGGGGACCGCGAGCCGCTTTACGCCCACATGGAGGCGGAGCTGGAGGCTTTCGCGGCGGCGGTGAGATCGCCCGAGGCGCGTAAGGCGTTCATGGCGTTTTTGGGGAAGGGGAAGTAGGGATTTCTCCCGCGAGCGGGAGAAGGGGGCGCGAAGCGCCGGATGAAGGCCTAGTTTCAAAGATTTACGTCTACGGCAGGCCACCCGGGCCCTCTCGCGCGAGTGGCGGAGGGACCCATTGGCGCGTGGCTTGGCGCCAAGCGTTTCAGGCCGGGCGCCGGCCACTCCTGTCCCCGGCGCGGGTCAATCGGGTTTGGGCTTGCCCGATACGTCCGCGGGCGTCACGGACGGACCTGGCGAGGGCAACACGTTCCAAGTCTGCATCCTGTCCCTCCAGACGCCGCCCTCGCGCACGCTGATCGACGACCAATAGCCCTTGTAGAGCGCGGGAACGCCGTCTTTGCCCGCTGACTTGAAAGTATATTCCCCGTCGCTCCACGCCGTGTTGCCGTCCGTTCCAATCATGTAGGTGTGATAGACCTTGCCGACGTGATCCGTGGTGTGGAACAGCTTCATCAGTTCTTCGTAGCGCTTCTTGATCGCTTCGCGCCCGACGATCGGACCCTGGTTCGTGACCTCGACCGCGTCGTCAGTATAGAGCGAGAGAATAGCATCTATGGAATTGCTATTCATCGCGTCGTCCCATCCCTTGCTGTGAGCCTGAAACTCCTCGACAAGCTTTGGATCGCTAACGGCCGTTTGTCCTGCGGAAGCAGGAACGGCACAGCCGAACGCCGCACCGATCGCGGCGACAACAATCCCCGCTTTGAGTCCCGGACGAACGGCATTGATAGAGCGTGCAAAACAGCCCAAGTTGATCATCGCAATACCTCGCTAACCGCATAACGCGCATGGCGGATTAAAAATATAATGCGCAATGCGCTAACGCCTGCAAGTTAACATGTCGGTTCGAAATTTGAAAGCTGGACGTTGGCCTGCGGACGTTCAACTTTGTTTACGTGCTTGCGGGGGCGTAGTTGCCGCAGGTGGAAAACGCCTCGTTCGGGATTGCGAGGAACGCCACGGCGCGCCCTGCGTCGCGACGGCTCCCGTCGCCCTGGGGTTGAACCCGCTTCCCCGCCGCGGCCATGCCTGCCGACCGACCGACCGACCGACCGACCGACCGGGAGAACTTCCCGTTCAATCACAACAGCGTCAGGATGACCGCGATGGCCGCATTCGGAGCGTCGGAAGGCGACGCAAGAGCCCGGCATTGGGTCGCCGCCGTCCGCAGCCGTGATCCAACTGAGCGGAAAGCCCCCCTTTTGCCATCCGTCCCGCCGGTCGTGCGCTTCCCCTTCGTGTTGAAACGCGGTTTCTCGACACGCCGCCTGCGAATCAAGCTTCGAACACTTCGTCCTGATCCATGCGCACGGCGCGCAACGCGCGGGTGTTTCGCCACTCCTCCTGCCGTGACTCCTGAGCGTAAGTGATCAGCAGCGACCTGCGCGGCGCTCCGCTCCGATTGTGCGTCGCGCCATGCAAAAGATTGAGGTCGAACACCAGGACGTCTCCGGCCGCGCCTTCGAGGCCGATCGCCTCCGCTTCGCGCCCCTCGCGTCGATGCGTACCCGGAACGACCCGCGTGGCGCCGTTATGGGCGCCGAATTCATCAAGGAACGCCAGCGCGGAAACCGCTTCGGTGAGATGCCGGTCGGCCCCGTCGCGATGCAGGTTTTGCGCGCCGCCGCCCGCCCGCGGCTCGCGTCCCTCGACCTGCGCGAGGAAGAAGGAGCTTCGCAGGACATGAGAAACGGCGGCGAGCAGGATCGGCAGGCGGCAGACCCGCTGCACCGACGAGTCGAGGTCGAGCAGCGAATGGCGCCAATCGGGGCCGCGGGGAACCGGCCATTTTTCCGACGGGAGCGCGCCCGCCTCGAAGGCGTCGCGAAGCGGACCGATCCAGGCTTCCGGGATCGCGGCGCGCAGCATCAGATAGCCTTGCTCGTCGAGAAGCCTCGCGTCCTCGGAGTCGAGCCGACTGACCCTCGTGCGCATGCAGAACTCCGTGGCGGCCAGCGTCGGGCGCGGAAACCGTGGCTAATTTGCAGTCCCGCAAAAGAGCCGCGAGGGAGCAGGCGCCCGAAAAACCGGCGATAATCCATTTTGCTAAAGTACATGATCTCCAACCAACGGCGTTGTCAAGCGCCCGTCAGCCAACCCTGACAATCACCTCACTTCGACCAAAATCTCGCCGCGCTCCAGTGCTGCCAGCACATCCGGCAGAATCGCTTAGAACCATTGCAGCAGTTGACGTCGTCGCGTATTTGGCAGCCGAATCCAAACCACTTCAGGGCCGTGGCCGCGGAGAAACGTCCGCTGCGCGAAATCCTCGTCCTTGGTGACGATCAGGGCCGACGACTTCAGCGCGTAGTCCCATAACGCCGCGTCCGAAGCGGCTTACATGTCCAAGTCGCCAACATGTTCCGCCTCATGGCCCTCGGCTGCGAGCCAACGCACAAGCGCGGGCGGCTGCGCGTCCCCCAAGAACCGCATCACGCTACCCTGAGCACCGGGTGATCGTTCTGCCGCGCCGCGTATTCGAGCGCGGCGGTAATGTCTCCGGTTTCCAGCAGAGGATAGTCCGCCAGGATCTCTTCCCGGCTGGCGCCGGCGGCCAAGAGGTCGAGCACGTCTTTGACGCGGACGCGCAAGCCGCGCAGGCAGGGGCGACCGCCGCAACGGCCGGGATCGACAGTCATAGGTTGGGTCTCGCTCATCGGGCGCTCCTTGGCGGCAAGCATGGCACTTCCGACAGAAACCGGCACGGCTGGAGTTCTCAGCCGTTCAGCCGACCGCTCCGTTATCCTCTTCACTCGGCACACGGCGGGGCAGGACCGGAAACGCGACCCCTTCGTATTCGTAAATGCCTTCCATCCGCAAAGCGATCTTCAGCTTCGGCATTTCTACTGCCCCGGCCAATCCTTGAACGCGCTGCTCCCCCCATTGCCCGTTCCCGTCTCTTGACCAGACAGAGACGAAGGCTGCGTTGGGCTCCACCAACAGGATGTATTCCACGCTGGCGACCCCTTTATATTCCTCCAACTTCCTGAAGGAGTCGAAGTCGCGTGTGCTGGGCGACAGGACTTCGACGACTATTGTGGGAAGCGCCGCTTGCATTCCGTTCGGATCGCGGGAACCGCAGTCGACCCCGACGTCGGGACGCCGGATTTGGCCAGGGCGGGTTTCCACGCTTCCGTCGCCGGTGAAGGGGCGGCAGCCACTGCCACGGAGTTGCTCCCGCAGTTCGCCGACGAGGTTGACGACGATGTCGTCGTGGACGTTCCTGCCGCCCGCCCTCATCTTTAGCGGACGCCCATCGACGAGTTCGCAACGGTCGGCTTGGTCTTCCTGCCAGGCAAAGAACTCTTCCAGAGTCCAGCTCCGACAAACCGGCTCGGCCATGGCCCATTCCCTTGAATTGCGAGGCGGATTGCACGCCTTCAACGTACTACGATCGAAGGCGCGCGGCGAGAGCGGCCATGGCTCGTCGCGGCCTTGCGCTGCGCTTTCGGGCGCATCTGTCCGTCCCCCGGCGAAGGCCTTTATGTCAGGCGAAACCAAATGCGTGGCGTAGGCGTTTTCGAGGTTCGGGTCGCCGGTCTTGCTGAAACGCAGCCGATGCTTGGGCCCCTTGCCCCAGCGATTGTAGACGGTGAACAAGGGCTTCAGATTGAGCTCGTGGGCGTGAAAGCGCAGGACGCGCAGCAGCGCCGACAGGCGGGAGAGGTTGCAGTTGATGACAGGCTCCAGATAGGGCGCACGGCCAAATCGCCAGTCCTCGAGATGCTCGCGCTTCAGCAATTGCATTTCCACGAGCACATCGACCGGCCGCACGACCCTGTCCTTTTCGAGCAGGGTCGCCACCGCCCGGGTGATCCGGGGTTACAAGGCATGGCTGCGAAAGGTCGTGACCGTTACGGTTTTCCCCATCTCGCCCCCCATTACGCCGGCCCATCCTGCGCCGAAACGCGATTTCCCGACAAGGCGCCGAGACAACGCGGGCTCATGGACTTACCCAGCAAACGCCCCCCTGGAAAAATCTCCCCCCGTCACCACCATCCGTCGTCCGGCCGGCCCTCGAAAATTTCCTCGAGCCGGTTACGCGTGCCCCTGGTGACGCCTTTGGGCAAGGCGTCGAGCGGGAAGAAGCGCGCCTCCTGGATTTCCGCGTCGGGAGCGCGCTCACCCGTCACGCGAAAATTCTCGACGACATAGACGGCGACATGGTCGCGCGGCGAAATGCGGCCGTTGAAGAACAGCCCGTGCAACCGCGTCGGCCCTTCGATGACGACGCAGGCTTCCTCGGCAAGTTCCCTCCCGAGGGCGCTGGCGCAGGTCTCGCCCTTCTCGACGCCGCCGCCGGGAAAATGCCAGCCCACGGCATAGCCGTGGCGCACCAGCAGCACCCGGCCCTGGCCGTCCAACACCACGCCGCGCACGCCGAGCGTCATCGGCCTTAGAAAAACGAAGGCCCAGTGGGCGATCCGTGTCCGGATACGCTCGGCGAGGCTGCGCGGTTGGGGCGCTTGCGCCGGATTGAGGCTCGACATAACAGACGCTCCGAAGGGCACGCGGCGTTCAATCGCGTTTTCGCCGCCGCCGTCAATCGCCCGTAATGTCTTTGCGTCGAGGAATGCGCGCATGAGCCTGACACTAGCGCATCTCTCTGACGCCCATTTGAGCCCGGCGCCGTTTCCGCCGCTCGCCGAAATGCGGCTGAAGCGCTTCATGGGCTTCATCAACTGGAAGCGCTCGCGCGAGCGCGTCAACGACATGCCGATGCTCGGCCGTCTGGTCGCCGACATGCTGCATCACCGCCCCGACCACATCGCGATGACCGGCGACGTCGTCAATCTCGCCCTGCAAAGCGAATTTCGCCGCGCGGCGGAATGGCTGAAGACATTGGGCGCGACGACCGACGTCAGTTTTACCCCCGGCAATCATGACGCCTATGTCCGCGACGCGATGCCGAATCTGCGCCGCGTGCTGGCGCCCTGGACGACGAGCGACGGCGAGCCGCCCAGCGCTAGCCCCTTCCCCTATTTGCGTATCCGCAACGATGTCGCCTTGATCGGCTTGAGTTCGGGTCTGCCCACGGCGCCGCTGCTCGCCTCGGGCCGGCTGGGCGCGGCGCAGATCGCCGCCTTGAAGACTCTGTTGCGGCGGACCGGCGCGGCGGGCCTCGGACGGGTCGTGCTCATCCACCATCCGCCGCTGGTCAAGGGCGCCGGCGGGCCGTTACGTGGGCTCGACGACGCCGCAGCGTTCGAGGCCGCCATCGCCGAATGCGGCGCCGAGGCGATCCTGCACGGCCACACCCACAACCGGATGCTGCATCACCTACCCTCGCGCGCGACAAAACTCCGCGACGGCCGGGCGCCGGTGATCGGCGTCTCGTCCTGCTCGGCGAGTGCGCAAGACCCGCGGCATCGCGCCGCCTATTACCTCATCCGGCTGGAGCAAACGGGCGAGCATTGGCAGGTGAGCGCGCGAGCGCGCGGGCCGCTGCCCGGCAGCGGAATCATCGGCGAGCACGAGCCGCTGATTTAGCGGCGACGCCTCAGAACGGCGCCGAGCCGAAGCGCGCCGCCCACATCGCCCGGCCCCAATCGCTCCAAAGCAGCCAGCCGCCGAGCGTCAGAAGGGCGATCAACGCGAAGGCGCCCAGGGTCATCAGCAGGAAGCCAAAAATTCCGGCGATGATGGCGCCGGCGCCGCGCTTCGTCTTCGGCGCTATCGCGGCTTTCGGCTTCAGCGCCTCGGCTCGGGCGGCGACCCGGGCCTCCTCGCCCGGGCTCGACCGGCGCGTGTCCGACGCCAGCGCATGCTCGCGCTCGACGAGCCGCCGGGCGATGTAATTGGTCATGGCCGCGACGATGCGGTCGATATGGACGCTCTCGGCGATCAGCACGCGGCCGTGCCGTGTGTCCTGGACGAAGCGGTAGGCGCGCCGGTCGTGGGCCATTTCGACGAAGCCGATCATGTCGAGGAACAGCCTCGGACGCTCGCCATGGGCGATGCCGACGTCGAACAGGTCGACGCCCTCGGGCGCTTGATCGACGACCGGGCGGATGGCGTCCGACAGCAGTTCGAGCCGCGTCAATTCGGCCGAGCGCAGATCGTCCACGGCCTCGCTCTGCTCGGCGGCTTCCACGCGCGCGCGCCGAACCGCCGCCTTCAGGCTCGGCGGCGCCAGCTTCAGATGGTCACCCTTGCGCTCGTCCACTGCGCGTCCCCCGGTTTTAACCGCTCATTAACTAAACCCATAGAGGGCGAGCGTAAAGCGGCTGGGGCGCGAGTTTGCGGGCGAGCGCGGCGTCCTCTATGCCTGGGGAGAAGCCGCGTCGCCGGGAGACGAAGCCATGCCGTTAAAAGCCCTGCTCGATTATTCGCCGGAAGTCGCGAGCGCGCTCGCGGGCCGTCGCCCGATCGTCGCGCTGGAATCGACGATCATCACCCACGGCATGCCCTATCCGCAGAATTTCGAGACCGCGCTGTCGCTGGAAGCGACGGTGCGCGCCGGCGGGGCCACCCCCGCGACCGTCGCGGTCGTCGAAGGGCGGTTCAAGGTGGGGCTCGACCGTCAGACCCTGGAAGGGCTGGCGCGGCTTTCCGGCGGCGTCGCCAAGGCGTCGCGGCGCGACCTCTCGGCAATCGTGACGCGTAAGGGATCGGCGGGCACGACGGTGGCGGCGACGATGTATATCGCCGACCTCGCGAGCATCGAGATTTTCGCCACCGGCGGCATCGGCGGCGTGCATCGCGGCGCGGAGGAAACCTTCGACATTTCCGCCGACCTCATCGAACTGGCGCGCACCCGCGTCGCGGTCGTCTGCGCCGGCGCCAAGTCGATCCTCGATATCGACAAGACCTTGGAATATCTAGAGTCCCAAGGGGTGGCGATCTGCGGCTATCGCTGCGACGAATTCCCGGCGTTTTACGCCCGCACCAGCGGCGTGAAGCTCGATCACCGCTGCGACGGCCCGCGCGATCTGGCCAAGATGATCCGCATGCAACGCGAAATCGGCCCCGGCGGCCTGCTGATCGCCAACCCGATCCCTGAAGATTCCGCGTTGGACGCGGTGGCGATCGAACACCGGATCGCCGAAGCGGTCGCCGAGGCGCGCGCCCAGGGAATCGCCAAAAAGGAAGTCACCCCCTTTTTGCTCGGCCGCATCGTCGAACTGACCGAAGGCCGCAGCCTCGAGGCCAATATGGCGCTGGTCAAGAACAACGCAGCCTTGGCCGCCTCTGTCGCGGTGGAGCTTTGCCGGCTGTGAGCGGCCCACGCCGGTGAAGCGCGTCCTCGTCATCGGCGACGTGATGACCGACATATCCGTCGAGATGAGCGGCCCGATCGCCATCGGCTCCGACCGGCGCGCCGCGATTCGCGTCCAGCCCGGCGGATCGGCCGCGACGCAGGCGATCTGGCTCGCCCGGGCCGGCCTCGGCGTCGATTTCGTCGGCCGGGTCGGCGCCGCCGATCATTGGGCGCAAAGCGCCCTGTTCGCCCGCGAAGGCGTCACGCCGCATCTCGCCGCCGACCCTCGCCATGAAACGGGCCGCCTGATCGCCCTCGTCGACCCCTCGGGCGAGCGCAGTTTTCTCACCGATCGCGGCGCCAACGACGCCCTCGAACCCTCCGACGCGCCCGACGCGCTGATTGCCGGAGCCGACCACATCCACATCTCCGGCTATGCCTTCTTCGCCGAGAGCCCTCGGGCGACCGCGATCGGCGTCATCCGTCGCGCTGGCGGAAGACCGGTCAGCGTCGATCCCGGCTCCGCCGGGTTCTTGCGCGAAGTCGGGGCGGCGGCCTTTCTCGACTGGATCGCGGGCGCGGCGGTGCTGTTTCCCAATGCGGAGGAGGCGGAGACGCTCGCCGGCAGCGCCGATCCCGTCGTCCAGCGCGCGGTTCTGACGCGGCGCTTCCCGCTGGTGGTCGTCAAGCGCGGCGCGGCCGGCGCGGAAGTCTGGCGCGGCGCCGAGATTTTTCATGCCCCGGCGCCGGCGGCAAAGGTCGTCGACACGACGGGCGCGGGAGACGCGTTCGCGGCGGCGTTTCTCGCGGCTCGGCTCGGCGGCGAGACGATACAAGTCTGCCTGGAGAAGGCCGTGGCGGCGGGATCGGCGGCGGTGGGGTTTTGGGGCGCGAGGCCGGCGGCGAGATAGGATTTCGGGTGGCCGGCTCGGATGCGCGGAGAAAATGATTATTGGAAATCAGGCTCTTGCCGAGTCTTGGGCCGAGAACCGAAATGGGACGCCGATTCACGCTCACGCAAAGTCGCACTGGAAAAAGGGGTCGCTTTGAGCGATGATGACGCGGACGGATTGGCATGCGTGGTCATCAGACCGATCCGGTCCCAGCCGGAAACCGTCATGATAAGTCCGTCAACAACGCCGTGCCGAGGGCTCAGATCCTGACTGACCGAGTGTCCGAAGGCCTTGACTCCGGCCACGCCAACGCCTCGCCGCGCTCGCCCCCTGACCCGCCTTGCGTCATGGCGTTGTCGGCGACGACGAATAAGATACTGAATTGAATCTTGCCAACAAGCGGTTGGCTATAATCAAGGGATGCGAAAATGCGTAAATGGATGGTTTCGGCTCCGGCCCTCGCCTTGGCTCTCTCCTTCAGCGTCGTCGGCGAGCGGGCGGCCTTCGCTCAAGCCGCCGGAACGCCGCAGACCTACAAGATCAAGACCCGAACCGACCACCTTTCGGGCACGCAATGGGTGCTGGTCGTAAGTTACCTTCAGAGCGAAATAACGTCTATAACATGCGATAAATGGACGATGTTGGGGATCAACTCGTGGAAGCACCAGAATGATTTCACCATTCCCGCCGGGCCGTCGGTCGCCATAATGGACGCCAACAAGTTCGATGGCTACTGCAAGGAGGAGGGCTCCATCAAGGCGCATACGGACGACGGCGATTTCGCCGGGGTCCTCGACCGCGGCAATGGCAACTGGAAAGATTCCACCAAATTGACATTCAGCGCTTCGCACTAATTCAAGCGACCCTGCCCCGTGCGCGGCACGCCCATTGAACCGAAACTGCGTCCGCGACCGGGAAGAGCCGCCGCGCCGGCCCGCGTAGCGGTTGAATCGCGATGCGGATCATCCTGGCGCCCGTATCGGCGGCGGTAGGGTTTTGTCGAGCGAAGCCGGGGGCGGGATAATTGCGCGGCCGTGTCGGGAACCGCCATGAAATTTACGCCGAAATGGGATATGTTCGTCAAAAAGAGGACGCATGAGAGGACGCATGAACGTCATTTCGCCGACCCCGCCAAAAGCCCGCATCAGCGTCGAGGAAATGGAGCGCCGCCGCGAGGCGTTACGCCAAGCCGATGCGAGCAATCGCATCGAGGGGCTGTCCCGC
>Ga0302157_10000126_pt1 | contig 97398 bp, 100 predicted proteins | sample I_Bog_N3_3_FD_193502 | JGI IMG/M metagenome (GOLD analysis project Ga0302157, IMG submission 193502) | Peat permafrost microbial communities from Stordalen Mire near Abisko, Sweden - I_Bog_N3_3 | ecosystem: Environmental > Terrestrial > Soil > Wetlands > Peat | place: Sweden: Abisko, Stordalen... | reverse complement strand
CACTTCCGCCCAGCGCCCGCCCTGCTGGATTGGGACAAACAATCACTGCGTTGGCCCGGTCCTTTCGATTCCGGATTCCTCAGCCCCCAGCCCCCCGGGGTCGTCGGGATCGGGCCTGTTCGCAGAATAGTTTATCCCCGTGACTGGGCCAACGAGAGTTGGTCCTTTTTCGTTTTGGGGAGGAGCTTTCCGGCGCGGCCGCGCGATCAGCCGCGCCGGGGCAGACCGAGACCTGCCACTGCACATCGGGAAATGACGGGCATCAATTCAGCGAACTGAATTCACTGATCTGAATTCTCTGATCTTAATTCAGTGCAGCGAGGTGTAGGCCGCGCCCAGCATCGGGCCGGGCCTCTCGCGATTGCCGTCCTGGACAAACACCGCCGCGGCATCGACGCCCTCGCGGGATATGTTTTCCAGCGGCACGGTCCAGCTGCCGGAGCTGCCGTTCCAGTCGCCTACCTTGAGCAGGTTGCGCACCACATTGTGGTAGGTGACCTCACGGCCGCGATTTTCGCCGCGTCCGATCGAAATCGGCACGGCCTTCGAAATCGAGCAGATCCAGACTTCGCCGTGCATCGCGGCGGGACCCTTGCTGGAAGCCGCGACCGAAACGTTGATCTGCTTGCCCGTCAGGGTCATCGAAACCGGCACCGACATCACGCCATCGGCCTTGTCGGTGGCCCCGATGGCGCCTTCGATGCCGGCGCGATCGCTGCCCACCACGTGCATCGAACCGTTGATGACGGCCTGCGGGGTGTAGACGTCGCGGTCGCCGCGCATCTGCGAATAGGCCTTCTGACGCGCGCTGAAACGCGAATCGGCCAGGGTGTCCTTCCAGCCCAGATAGTCCCAGTAGTCGATGGGCATGCTCAAGGCGATGATCGATGGATCCTTGGCCAGCTCACCGAGGATCTTGTCGGCGGGAGGACAGGACGAGCAGCCTTGGGACGTGAACAGTTCCACCACCGCGCGCGGATCGGCATGGGCCGGACGGACGATCGCAAAAATCGCGCAGACTCCAAGCGCACCCGACCACCGCGAAATACGATTATAGGCCATCATCGCTGTCATTCTGGAAACCGAACCACCCGCACTGCCCCGGCCGACCTATTGCGGCACCTCGACGCCGGCCTTCGAGCCCCCGAAGGCGGTCCTTCTTAGGCCGCCTCCGCTCCCCCTGCTACTCACTTCGCGGTGAGGCTTCGATCACAACTCGCATCACGCCGCCAGCTTGCGCAGCACATAATGCAGAATGCCGCCGTTTCGATAATATTCGAGTTCGTCGAGCGTATCGATCCGGCACAGCAGCGAGACGCGCTGCACCGCGCCATCGCCGGAGACGATCTCTGCCGTCAACTTCTGGCGCGGTTTCAGATCGCCCTGCAGCCCGCGAATCGTGACCGTCTCGTCGCCCTTCATCCCGATCGACTGCCAGGAGGCGCCGTCCTCGAAGGTCAGCGGCAGCACGCCCATGCCGACCAGGTTGGAGCGATGAATGCGTTCGAAGCTCTGGCAGATCACGGCGCGGACGCCGAGCAGCCGGGTTCCCTTCGCGGCCCAGTCGCGCGACGAACCGTTGCCGTATTCGGCGCCGGCGAACACCACCAGCGGCACCTTCTCGGCCTGATACTTCATCGCCGCATCGTAGATCGACATCTGCTCGCCGTCGGGCCAATGCTTGGTCAGGCCGCCTTCGGGGATATTGCCGTCGGCGCCCTTCAGCATGAAGTTCTTGATCCGGATGTTGGCGAAGGTGCCGCGCATCATCACTTCATGATTGCCGCGCCGTGTGCCGTACTGGTTGAAGTCGGCCGGGCGCACCTGGTGCTCCGACAGATATTTTCCGGCGGGCGATGTCAGCTTGATCGCGCCGGCCGGCGAGATGTGGTCGGTGGTGATCTTGTCGCCGAACATCGCCAGGATCCGCGCATCGACCACGTCGACGATCGGCTCCGGCTCCTTCTTCATGCCTTCGAAATAGGGCGGGTTCTGAACGTAGGTCGAGCTCATGTTCCAGCGGTAGGTCTCGCTCTCCACCGTCTTGATCTTGCGCCAGTTGGCGTCGCCCTTGAACACGTCGGCATAGCGCTTCTTGAAGATCGCCGCGGTCACGTATTTTTTCATGAACGCGTTGATCTCCTTGGAGGTCGGCCAGATATCCCGCAGGTATACCGGCTTGCCGTCCCTGCCGTTGCCGATCGGCTCGACCGCCAGATTTTTGGTCACCGTTCCGGCCAGCGCATAGGCCACCACCAGCGGCGGCGAGGCCAGATAATTGGCCTGCACGTCGGGGCTGACGCGGCCCTCGAAGTTGCGGTTGCCCGACAGCACCGCCGCGCCGATGATGCCGTTGTCGTTGATCGACTTCGAAATCTCTTCCGGCAGCGGCCCGGAATTGCCGATGCAGGTGGTGCAGCCAAAGCCGACCAGGTTGAACCCGACCTTGTCGAGGTCGAGCTGCAGTCCGGAATTGGCAAGATATTCCGCGACCACCTGGCTGCCCGGCGCCAGCGAGGTCTTGACCCAGGGCTTTGCGGTAAGGCCCTTGGCGGCGGCATTGCGCGCCAGCAAGCCGGCGCCGATCAGCACGCTCGGATTGGAGGTGTTGGTGCACGAGGTGATCGCCGCGATCACCACATCGCCATGGCCGAGATCGAAGTTGCGATTTTCGACCGGATAGCGCTTGGCGGCGTCGGCGGCTTTCTTGTATTCGCTGACCATCGCGGCGGCAAAGCCCTCCGCGACCGCGGGTAACGCGACCCGGCCTTCGGGACGCTTCGGGCCGGCCATCGACGGCACCACGTCGCCGAGATCGAGCGTCAGGGTTTCGGTGAATACCGGATCGGGCGATTTGGCGGTACGGAACAGGCCCTGCGCCTTGGCATAGGCCACCACCAGCGCGACGCGGTCGGCCTTGCGGCCCGAGGTTTTCAGGTAATCGATGGTTTCGCCGTCGACCGGGAAGTAGCCGCAGGTGGCGCCGTATTCCGGCGCCATGTTGCCGATGGTCGCCTTGTCCGCCACCGACAGATGATCCAGTCCGGGCCCGAAAAATTCCACGAATTTTCCGACCACGCCCTGCTTGCGCAGCATCTGGGTCACGGTCAGCACCAGATCGGTGGCGGTGACGCCTTCCTTCATCTGCCCCTTGAGCTTGAAGCCGACCACTTCCGGCAGCAGCATCGACAGCGGCTGGCCGAGCATCGCGGCCTCGGCCTCGATGCCGCCGACGCCCCAGCCGAGCACGGCAAGGCCGTTCACCATGGTGGTGTGCGAATCGGTGCCGACCAGCGAATCCGGATAGGCGACCTCGAAGCTGCCGGTCTTCTTGCCGACTGTCATCTTCTCCTTGCGGGTCCACACCGTCTGGGCGAGGTATTCGAGATTGACCTGGTGGCAGATGCCGGTGCCGGGCGGCACCACGGCGAAATTCGAAAACGCCTTCTGGCCCCATTTCAGGAATTCGTAGCGCTCCTGGTTCTGCTTGTATTCCTCGACCACGTTCTTGCCGAACGCCTTGTTGTCGCCGAAAAAGTTCACGATCACCGAATGATCGATCACGAGATCGACCGGCACCAGCGGATTGATCCTTTCGGCGTCGCCGCCGAGCGCCTGCATGGCGTTGCGCATCGCGGCCAGATCGACCACCGCCGGCACGCCGGTGAAATCCTGCATCAGCACCCGCGCCGGGCGGAACGCGATCTCATGCTCGAGCTTGCGCTTTTTCAGCCACTTGGCGACCGCCAGGATGTCGGCTTTCTTGACGGTGCGGTCGTCCTCGTTGCGCAGCAGGTTTTCCAGCAGCACCTTCATCGAATAGGGCAGCCGGGAGATTCCCTTCAGACCATTCTTCTCGGCGGCGGGAAGGCTGTAATAAACGTAGGTTTTGCCACCGACCTTCAGGGTCTTCCGGCATTTGAAGCTGTCGAGCGAGGTCATGTAAGGCAATCCCAGTTCATCGTTATACCCGGCAAGGGTATCATTGCACCGTGGGCGAGGTTTTGCGTAAGTCTAGGCTTGATGGCTTGCAGCCGCGGATCGTGTGCTGCATCAAGTTCCGGCTTATAGAATCTTTCCAATGGCACCGCCACACCGACAATCGTACCGCGGCAGGGCAGTACCCATAAATTCTGCGGCGCTACCCCCAGATTCCAGAGGGCTGTGAAAGGGCAACATGCGGCTCTCGGGACGGGGCGTCAGATGCGTGCGGGGCGGCCGGGAGGTGTTCTCCGGGCTCGATTTTGCAGTCGCCTCGGGCGAGGCGCTGGCCGTCACCGGCCGCAACGGATCCGGCAAGACCTCGCTGCTGCGGCTGATTGCCGGATTGCTGACGTTGGCGGGCGGCTCGGTCGGCCTCGAGGGCGGCGGGGGGGAGCTGACCTTGCCCGAACAGGCCCACTATCTCGGTCACCGCGACGCCATGAAGCCGGCCTTGAGCGTGCAGGAAAACCTGGCCTTTTGGCGGGATTTTTTCGGCGGCGAGGGGATCGATGCCGGCCAAAGCCTCGCCGCGGTGGGACTCGATCACGCCGCCGAACTGCCGGCGGCCTATCTGTCGGCCGGACAGCGGCGGCGGCTGTCGATCGCCCGCCTGCTGGCGGCCCGGCGGCCGATCTGGCTGCTGGACGAGCCGACCTCGGCGCTCGACACCGCCGGCCAGAGCCTGTTCGCCACCCTGATGGCCGATCATCTGGCGCGGGGCGGCCTGATCATCGCCGCGACCCACGGCCCGCTCGGGGTGCGGGCCACAGAATTGCGGATCGGGGAAAGCCCGTGACATCGCATGACGACCCGCCGTGCGCGATCGCGTTTGCTGCTCCCTCCCCTCCTGCGGGGGAGGGCCGGGGTGGGGGCTCGCGACACGGAACGGCGTCACGATCCCTGGCCAGCGCAGCAACAGCTGTCCTCACCTTCTGCTTGCGGAGGGGGGATCGCAAACGTGACGACTCGTGGCTAGCCCCCTCCCCAGCCCTCCCCCGCAGGGGGGGAGGGAGCCGTCCGGATGCGGGTTTGGCTCATCGAATATCCGCTGCCGTGCATCAACGGTGCCCCGCGTGACCGCGCTCGCCGCACTGATCCGGCGGGACCTGCGCATCGCGCTGCGGGTCGGCGGCGGCGCGCTGATCGGCGTACTGTTCTTTCTCACGGTGGTGGTGCTGATGCCGTTTGCGGTGGGCCCCGATCTTGCCCTCCTGACCCGGCTCGGACCGGCGATTCTCTGGCTCGGCGCGCTGCTCGCCAGCCTGCTCACGCTCGACCGGCTGTTCACGGCCGATCACGAGGACGGTTCGCTCGACCTGATGCTCATGAGCCGGACGCCGCTGGAACTGGCGTGCGCCGCCAAGGCGCTGGCGCATTGGCTGGCCGCCGGATTGCCGCTGGTCGTCGCCACGCCGGTGCTCGGGCTGTTGCTGAACCTGGATGCGGCGTCGACCTCGGCGGTGGCGCTGACGCTGCTGGCGGGCACGCCGGCGCTGACCCTGACCGGCATGATCGGCGCCGCGCTGGCCGTGACGATGCATCGCGGCGGCCTGCTGCTGGCGGTGCTGGTACTGCCGCTGTCGATCCCGGTGCTGATTTTCGGCGTCGCCGCGTCCGAGGCCGCGATAGCAGGACCGATGGGTTTCGGAACGCCGTTTTCGATCCTGTGCGCGCTGTCGCTGATCAGCCTGGTGATCGGGCCCTTCGCCGCCGCCGCCTGCCTGCGCCATGGGCTGGACTGATGATGAGCCCGATCCATTTTCACGTGAATTTCACTTGCAGGATCGCCTGGAACCGTCAGGCCGATTGCCTGCAACAGCTCCGATGACTATCAGGATGCCATGACGCTGACCGATCTTGCCAATCCCACCCGGTTCCTGTCGCTGACCGCGCGGCTGTTGCCGTGGCTTGCGGCCGCCACATCGGTGCTGCTGCTGATCGGCCTTTACCAGTCGGCGACGGCGCCCGACGACTACCAGCAGGGCGCCACCGTCAAGATCATGTTCATCCACGTGCCGAATGCGTGGCTGTCGATGCTGGTCTGGGGCGTCATGAGCGTTGCGGCGCTCGGCACCCTGGTGTGGCGGCATCCGCTGGCGGACGTCGCCGCCAAGGCGGCAGCCCCGATCGGCGCGGCCTTCACCTTTCTCGCTCTGGTCACCGGCTCTTTGTGGGGACGGCCGATGTGGGGCACCTATTGGGAATGGGATGCAAGGCTGACCTCGGTGCTGATCCTGTTCCTGATGTATCTCGGCCTGATCGCGCTGTGGCGCGCGGTCGAGGATCCGTCGCGGGCCGCGCGGGCCGCGGCGGTCCTGACGCTGGTCGGCGCCATCAACCTGCCGATCATCAAGTTCTCGGTGGACTGGTGGAATACGCTGCATCAGCCTGCCTCGGTGTTCCGGATCGGCGGCCCCACGCTGGACCGCGCCTTCCTGATTCCGCTATTGGTCATGGCGGTGGCGTTTTCGCTGTTGTTCGTCACGCTGCAGCTGGCGGCGATGCGCAACGAGATCCTGCGCCGCCGGGTACGCGCCTTGCAGATGATGCAAGCCAGCCAGCGCGCGGCGTGAAGCCGATGTCGCTCGGTCCCTACGCGTCCTTCATTGTAACCTCGTATCTGCTCTCGAGCCTCGTGGTGCTGATGCTGGTTGCCTGGGTCATGCTGGATTATCGCCGCCAGAGGCGGCGCCTGCACGACCTCGAAGCCAGCGGCATCGTCAGGCGCTCCGGGCGCAGCGCAACGGAGATCCGATGAGCGAACCTTCGATCTCCGGCGCTCCGCCGCAACGATCCTGGCGACGGTCCTGGCCGCTGGCGCTGCCCCTGCTCGGCTTCGCCGCGCTGGCGGCGCTGTTCCTGCTGCGGCTGCATGGCGACGATCCGTCGAAAATCCCCTCGGCCCTGATCGGGCACAAGGCGCCGCAAACCGCGCTGCCGCCGCTGCAGGACCTCGTCAATGACGGCGCGCCGGTGCCGGGGCTCGACCCCGCGGCATTCAAAGGCAAGGTCAGCGTCGTCAATGTCTGGGCCTCCTGGTGCGTTCCCTGCCACGACGAGGCGCCGCTGCTGAACGAGCTCGGCAAGGACAAGCGGCTGCAATTGATTGGCATCGACTACAAGGACGCGCCGGACAACGCCCGGCGCTTTCTCGGCCGCTATGGCAATCCGTTCGGGATGGTCGGTGTCGACGGCAATGGCCGCGCCGCGATCGAATGGGGTGTCTATGGGGTGCCCGAGACCTTCATCGTCGGGCGCCAGGGCACCATCGTCTACAAGATGGTCGGTCCGGTCACGCCTGACAATCTCGACTCCGTGCTCAGGGTCGAGATCGACAAGGCGCTGAAGGCGGGCTCCTGATCCGGAACGGCGCGGCGACACCAAGCCAGTCCAGGCCTGGCGGCCCTACCCAACGCTATTTGGTCAGGTCGCCGGCCTCGGCCTCGCTCGCCTCCAGCGATACCGGCTCCAGGTGATGGCGCTTGATCAGCGGCATCTGGGCGACCGCGAACAGCATGGTCAGCGGGATCACGCCGAACGCCTTGAAGGCGACCCAGAAATCGGTGCTCTGGGTGCGCCAGATGATCTCGTTGAGGATCGCCATCGCGAAAAAGAACAGCGCCCAGCGCAGCGTCAGGCTGCGCCAGCCCTGCGGGGTGAGGTTGAACATCTGATCGAACATGATGGCGATAAAGGAGCGGCCGAACAACAGGCCACCGCCGAGCACCGCGGCGAACAGGCCGTAGATGATGGTCGGCTTGACCTTGATGAAGGTTTCGTCGTGCAGCACCAAAGTCAGGGTGCCGAACACGATGACGATGACGCCGGTGACCAGCGCCATGATCGGAATGTGTCGCGTCACCACATAGGACGCGATCATCGCCGCGATCACGGCCACCATGAAGGCGCCGGTCGCCACGAACAGGTGGAATTTGGCGTTGGCGATGAAGAACACCACCAGCGGGCCGAGCTCGGTCGCAAGCTTGAACAGCGGATGCGGCGTGGACTTGTCCATTATTATTCGATCCCTGCAATCGCTTGCGCGAAATCCCGCGCGGTGAACGGCGCGAGATCATCGACGCCCTCGCCGACGCCGACGAAATGGACCGGCAGCCGGTATTTTTCGGCCAGCGCCACCAGAATGCCGCCGCGCGCGGTGCCGTCGAGCTTGGTCATCGCGAGGCCGGTGACCCCGGCGCTGCGCGCAAACGCCTCGACCTGCGACAGCGCATTTTGTCCCACCGTGGCGTCGAGCACCAGCAGCACCGCATGCGGCGCCGAGGCATCGACCTTCCTGATGACGCGAACCACCTTTTCCAGCTCGTTCATCAGTTCGGCCTTGTTTTGCAGCCTTCCGGCGGTGTCGATCAGCAGCACGTCGAGCTTGCCCTCGCGCGCCGCGGTAAGGGCATTGAAGGCGAGGCTGGCGGAATCCGAGCCCTGCGTTGCCGCGACGACCGGTGATCCGGTGCGCTCGCCCCAGATCTTCAGCTGCTCGATCGCGGCGGCGCGAAAGGTGTCGCCGGCGGCCAGCATCACCTTGCGGCCCTCGCCGCGCAACCTGGCCGCAAGCTTGCCGATGGTGGTGGTCTTGCCGGAACCGTTGACGCCGACCACCAGGATCACGAACGGCTTTTGCGCCGGGTCGATCAGCAGCGGCTTGGCGACCGGCGCCAGCACCTTTTCCACCTCGGTGGCGACCACCGCCTTGACATCGTCCGCCGAGATCGACTTGTCGTAACGACCGTGGCCGACCGCGGCTGCGATCCGTGCCGCCACCTCGGTTCCCAGATCGGCGCGCAGCAGCACGTCCTCGATGTCGTCGAGCATCGCGCGGTCGAGCTTGCGCTTGGTGACGAGATCGGCCACCGCCGATCCGAGCGAGCTGGAGGTGCGCTTCAGCCCGCTGGACAGCCGCCGCCACCAACTCAATCTGGTCTTTTCCGGTGTGGTATCGCTCATGTCGGGGGTGTGTTAGCCGTTTCGCGGTGCAAACGAAAGTCTCGACCGCGCGATGGATGTTCCCGAACTGACCGCCGAAGAGATCCAGGCCCGCGTGCTCCATCGCGACGGGCTGATGCTGGTGATCGACAAGCCGGCGGGGCTGCCGGTGCATCGCGGTCCCAAGGGCGGCGCCAACCTGGAGTCCTCTTTCGACGCGCTGCGCTTCGGCCTGCCGCGACCGCCGGTGCTCGCCCACCGGCTCGACAGGGACACCTCCGGCTGCCTCGTTCTTGGGCGGCACCGCAAGGCCACCGCCTCGCTGGGCCTGCTGTTCAAGCATGGCAAAATTTCAAAAACCTACTGGGCAGTGGTCGAGGGCGGCCCGACCGAAGACGAGGGCATCATCGACATGCCGCTCGGCCGCCTCAACGCCGAGCGCGGCTGGTGGCAGAAGCCGGATCCGGATGGCCAGACCGCGGTCACCAACTGGAAAGTGCTGGGGCGCGGCGACGGCCTGAGCTGGCTCGCGCTGGAACCGGTCACCGGCCGCACCCATCAATTGCGGGTGCACTCGGCCGCGACCGGCTGGCCGATTGTCGGCGACAACATCTACGGCAGCGGCCCGCGTTTCGGCGAGCCGCGCCTGCAGCTGCACGCCCGCGAGATCGTGATTCCGCTTGCGAAGAACAAGCAACCGGTGCGGGTGACCGCACCGGCGCCGGCGCATCTGCACGCGCGGCTCAGGGCGTGCGGATGGAACGGCGAGTAGGACCGGAAGAGCGCTCGGCCACGCGAGCGGCCAGCGATCGATCGCAGGCGTCGCTTCGCCTCACACCGTCAATCGCGCGCCGTCGTGACCGGTCACCACCAGCGTCCGCACCGTGCCGGGCGTCCGCCCGGCAATCGCCACCGGCAGAAAATGTTCGGTGCGGCCCTGGCTGGCGCTCTCGATCAGCACCTGCCGCGTGGCGCCGGTCTCCGAGGCGAGGCGGCTTTGCAGTGCCGCCTCGCCGGTGGCACGCAAGCGCCTGGCACGCTGCCTGATCGCATCGCCCGGCACCTGCGGCATCCGCGCCGCCGGCGTGCCCGGCCGCTTCGAATAGGGGAAGACGTGCAGGAAGCTGAGACCGCATTCTTCCACCAGGTCCTGCGAGCGCGCGAACATCTCCTCGGATTCGGTCGGAAAGCCCGCGATGATATCGGCGCCGAGCGCAATGTCGGGCCGCAGCCGCCGCACCTGCGCGCAGAACTTCACCGCATCGGCGCGGCGATGCCGCCGCTTCATCCGCTTCAGAATCAGATCGTCGCCGGACTGCAGCGACAGATGCAGGTGCGGCATCAGCCGCTCGTCGCCGGCGATCACGTCGAGCAGGTCGCGATCGACCTCGATCTGGTCGATCGACGAGATCCGCAACCGCTTCAGTTCCGGCACATGCCGCAGGATCTGCTTGGTCAGCTGGCCGAGTTTTGGCGCGCCCGGCAGGTCGGCGCCGTAGCTGGTGAGGTCGACCCCGGTCAGCACGATCTCGGCATGGCCGCGCTCGGCCAAAGCGCGGACCTGGGCAACCACCGCGCCCATCGGCACCGACCGCGAATTGCCGCGGCCATAGGGGATGATGCAGAAGGTGCAGCGGTGATCGCAGCCGTTCTGCACCTGCACGAAGACCCGCGGCAGGCCGTTCTGGAATCCCGCCAGCAGATGCGGCGCCATCTCCCTGACGGTCATGATATCGGCCACGGCGATTTTTGCGCTGTCGTCGAGGCCGAAGGTCAAGCTGCGGTTCAGCGCCATGGCGGCGCTGCGCCAGGCCCCGGCCCGCATCTTGTCGTCATTGCCGACGACGCGATCGACCTCGGCCATGGCGGCGAACATTTCGGGCTGGGTCTGCGCCGCGCAGCCTGTCACCACGATCCTGGCGCCCGGCCGTTCGCGCTTCAGCCGGCGGATCGATTGCCGCGCCTGCGCCACGGCTTCGTTGGTCACCGCGCAGCTGTTGATGACGATGGTGTCGGAAAGCCCGGCGCGCTCCGCCTCCAAGCGGATCACCTCGGATTCGAAGGCGTTGAGGCGGCAGCCGAACGAAACGACATCGACGCTCATTCAGGCGACCGAGGCAAACAGCGCGGGATCGAACCGGCCTTCATACTCGAAGGTCGCGGTTCCCGTCATCAGGACATGGTCATCGCGCTCGCGCCATTCGATGCCGAGTTCGCCGCCGGGCAGCGATATCCGCACGACGCGGTTGGCCCGCTTCAGCCGCGCCGCCGCCACGGCGGTGGCGCAGGCCGCCGAACCGCAGGCCTTGGTCAGCCCGGCGCCGCGCTCCCAGGTCCGTATCGTGATGTGGTCGCGATCGACGATGTGCGCCAGCGTGATGTTGGCGCGCTGCGGAAAGATCGGATGATTTTCCAATAGCGGACCGAAGCGGGCGAGATCGTAACCGTTGACATCGTCGACCCAGAAGATGGCGTGCGGATTGCCCATGCTGACCGCCGACGGGGTGTGCAGCAGCGGCGCGTCGATCGGGCCGATCTGCAGCTCGATCGAGCGGGTGTCGCGAAATTCCTCGGCCAGCGGAATGTCCTTCCAGCCGAATTTCGGCGGGCCCATGTCGACGGTGTAGAGATCGTCGGACGGGCCGCGCCAGCAATTCACCAGCCCGGCCGCGGTCTCGAAGCAGGCTGCGCTCCGGCCGGTCTGCTCGAACAGCCGGCGCGCCACGCAGCGCATGCCGTTGCCGCAGGCGCCGGCCTCGGAGCCGTCATTGTTGTAGATGCGGATGAAGGCCTCGGTGCCCTGCAGGCGCGACGGCTGCAGCACCATCAGCTGGTCGTAGGGCACCCCGTTGGGCGAGGCCACCGCGCGCGCGGCCTCGGCGGTGACGGCGGCGGGCGAATCGCGCAGATCGACCACGACGATCTCGTTGCCGATGCCGTTCATCTTGGCAAACGCATGGTTGGCGAGCGCGCTCATGGAATTTTCCGATTTCTGCCGCCCTTATATGGCCAATGGCGGCGGATTGGCCAGTACGGCGACCTGGCAAGCGGCCCCCTCGGCAGCGAGGTCCATGACTTATCTGTCATGGGACGAAAGCCGGGCCCGCGTGTTACAATGGCGGTCCTTCGTCCAGGCGGACCGGGACGCACAGGCAAGCCGCCGAACACGACCCTGCCAAACAAGATTCTGGAGAATACCGAATGAATTGCCTCCGCCGTTTCCGCCTTGCCATGGTGGCGCTGGTCCCGGTCGCCGCGATTTCGCTGGGCCTCGCCACGGCGCTGGCGCAATCGCCGCCGGCTCCGGGTGCCGGCCCGTCTGCTGCGCCGGCACCCGCCGCAACGGCAACCCCGGCCCCGGCACCGGCCGCAACGCCGGTTCCCAGCGCCAGCCCCCCGGCCGCACCGGCCACTCCACCCGCGGCCGCGGCAACACAGGCGACGCCGCCGGCGGCCGCCACGGTGCAGACCGCCGATCCGTTCGGCGAGGAAATCACCCTGGCGCCGAAGACGGTCGTCATCGTCAAGGGCACCGCCAACTGGGATACCGCGTTCGACACCCTGGTCGACTCGCTGAAATCGCTGTCGGCGCTGCTCGACAAGCAGGGCATCAAGCGCGCCGGCAATTCGATGATCGTCTACACTTCCACCGACGATACCGGCTTCACCTATCTGGCGGAAATACCGGTCGAACAGGAACCGAAGACCCTGGGCAAGGACATGAGCATCGGCAAATCGCCCGAGGGCAAGGCGCTGAAGTTCGTGCATCGCGGTTCCTACGACAATATGGACAACACCTATGAGGCCATCACCAACCACCTCGACGACAAGAAGCTCGAGGCCAAGGACACCTTCATCGAGGAATACATCACCGATCCCCTGAAGACCGAGGAGGACAAGCTGGTGATCAATGTCTATGTGCCGCTGAAATGAGGCCGGTGATGCGCCGCGCGGCTCTCGGCACCCTGGCCGCCGCCGCGCTGCTGGCCGCACCAGCACGGGCGCAGACCGCTCCCCCGGCGACGATTTCGGTGACCGGGGAGGCCGCCATCTCGGTGGCGCCGGATCTGGCGCAGATCGAGGCCGGCGTAACGTCGGAGGCCAAGACCGCGCGCGAGGCCTCCGACGCCAACAACGCGACCATGGGCAAGCTGCTGCTGGCGCTGAAGGCCGCCAACATCGACGGAAAGGACATGCAGACCTCGCGGCTGTCGCTGCAGCCGCAGAACGCGCCGAACCGCCCCGGCCCGCCCGCCATCGTGGGTTACCAGGCGAGCAACCGGGTGACGGTGCGGCTGCACGACGTCACCACGATCGCCGGCGTGGTGGACATGCTGGTCGGCGCCGGCGCGACCGATATCGGCGGCATCAATTTCATGGTGTCGGAGACGTCGAAACTTCTCGATCAGGCCCGCGAGCAGGCGATGGCCGACGCCCGCCGCAAGGCCGAGATCTATGCCAAGGCCGCCGGCGTCAGCCTCGGCGCGCCGCTCAGCATCGCCGAGGAAGGAACGCCCGGCCCGATGCCCTATCGCAAGATGGGTGTCAACATGGCCGCGGCGACGCCGGTGGCGCCGGGGGAAGAGACGCTGCGGATTGCGGTCCGCGTGTCCTGGACGATCAAGCCGGCGGCGCAATAAGCGAGTTCTCACGTCCCGGAGGCGGCGCCAAGTGACGCGGCGCTGGGCCGGGACCCAGCCTTTGCGGGCAACATCGGCCCCGGATCAGCAGCGCACCGCCAGCGCGCTGCGCCGCGTCCGGGGCACGGAGCCTTGATCATATCTCCACCACCTGGCCCGGCTTGGGTGCGACAAACCGCTCGCGCGCAATCCCCGCTTGGTCGAGCGCGGCATGTAACGCAATCACCGGCGCGTCGATCGCTTCGTCGGTCAGCTGAAAGGTGCCGTTATGATGCGCCAGCGCCTGCTGCGCGCCGCAATCGGCCAGCGCCTTGACGGCGTCGGACGGATTCATGTGCTGGTCCTGCATGAACCAGCGCGGCTCATAGGCGCCGATCGGCAGGATCGCCAGCCGCAGCGGACCGTGCGCTGCGGCAACGCGGCGGAAATGTCCGCCGTCGCCATAGCCGGAATCGCAGACGATGTAGATCCTGCCCGCCGGCGTCTCCAGGACAAAACTCGCCCACAGCGCCCTGTTGCGGTCGAACAGTCCGCGCGCCGACCAATGCCTGGTCGGCACCAGCGTGACCGCAATGCCGCCACCAAGTTCGACACGGTCGTGCCAGTCGAACGCCTCGGCGCCGATCGAGCGGTCGGCGCGCTGCATCGTCACCTCGTTGCCGAGCGGGGTGATGATGCGGGGGGAAAACCTGGCGGCGAGCCTCGACAGCGTCGCAACATCGAGATGGTCGTAATGGCCATGCGACACCAGCACGATATCGATCGCAGGGAGTGCCTCGAAGGCAATGCCGGGGTCGTTGTGACGCTTCGGTCCGGCCCAGCGCAGCGGCGAGGCGCGCGCCGACCATACCGGATCGATCAGGATGTTCAGCCCCCCGGCCTGGATCAGCCAGCTGGCGTGGCCGACAAATGACAACCGCGCTTTGTCGCCGGTCACCCGCGGCGGCGGCGTGTCGGCATGGGGGCTCGGCGCCCATTCCGGCCAGGCCTGGCGCTGGCGGTCGCCGCCGAACTGCCAGCGCAGCACCTCGCGAAGCGATTTCGGCGGCGCGCCATCGGGATCAAAAAAACGCGTGCCGTCGAAATGATCGGACGGCGGCCTGGCATCGGTCTTCATGCAAGATATCCAAACTGGTGGCACATCGGCCGCCGCGCCCTTGCCTGACCGGCATCAGGACGCCGCGACGGGTTGCCGATTCATGGCCGGTTTGGCCTCAAAACCGCATCTTGGGCAAGGGCCGGGCCCGCGGGCCGGCCCCGCGAAATTGCCGCTTTTCCGCGAGTTTTCTTGACTTTTGGGGGCTGGGGGGGTTTAACGCGCCCAATTCTCGAAAAGACGTTCTTTTCGACCCGCCGCCCGGTCCCTGAGACCGGAGGTCAACGCCCGACAGCGCGATGCGCCCTCGGGCGCGAAATTGTTTGGAAAACGGCAAAGGCCTCATCGGGAGGCATTGGGAAGCAAACGTGTTCGACAATCTGTCGGAAAAGCTTGGCGGTATTCTCGATCGGCTGACCCGGCGCGGTTCGCTGACCGAAGCCGACGTCGATGCGGCGATGCGCGAGGTGCGCCGCGCCTTGCTCGAGGCCGACGTCGCGCTCGACGTGGTCCGCAGTTTTACCGAAAAGGTCCGCGAGCAGGCGATCGGCGCCACCGTGGTCAAGTCGGTCACCCCAGGCCAGATGGTGGTCAAGATCGTTCACGACGAACTGATCGCCACGCTGGGTTCCGACGGCCAGGGCATCGACCTCAACGCGGTGCCGCCGGTGGCCATCATGATGGTCGGCCTGCAGGGCTCCGGCAAGACCACCACGACCGCCAAACTCGGCCGCCGCCTGACCCAGCGCGACAAGCGCAAGGTGCTGATGGCCTCGCTCGACGTCCGCCGCCCGGCGGCGATGGAGCAGTTGGCGGTGCTCGGCCGCGATGTCGGCGTCGACACGCTGCCGATCGTGGCCGGCCAGATGCCGCCGCAGATTGCGCGCCGCGCGCTGGAGGCCGCCAAGCTCGGCGGCTACGACGTGGTGCTGCTCGACACCGCCGGCCGCACCACCCTCGACGAGGAGATGATGGCGGAAGCCGCCGAGATCAAAATCGCGGCCAACCCGCATGAAGTGCTGCTGGTGGCGGACGCGCTGACCGGTCAGGACGCCGTCAACCTGGCGCGCTCCTTCGACGAGCGCGTCGGCCTCACCGGCATCGTGCTGACGCGGGTCGACGGCGACGGCCGCGGCGGTGCGGCGCTGTCGATGCGCGCGGTCACCGGCAAGCCGATCAAGCTGATCGGCACCGGCGAAAAGACCGACGCGCTGGAGGACTTCCACCCCAGCCGGATCGCCGGCCGGATCCTCGGCATGGGCGACGTGGTGTCGCTGGTGGAAAAGGCCGCCGCCCATATCGACGCCGAGAAGGCCGCGCGCGTCGCCGAGAAGATGCGCAAGGGCCAGTTCGACCTCTCCGACATGCGCGAGCAGCTTTTGCAGATGTCGCAGATGGGCGGCATCAGCGGTCTGATGGGCATGATGCCCGGCATCGCCAAGATGAAGAACCAGCTGGCCGCGGCCAATCTCGACGACCGGGTGCTGAAGCGCCAGATCGCGGTGATCGATTCGATGACGCGGGCCGAGCGCAAGAACCCCGACATCCTCAAGGCCAGCCGCAAAAAGCGCATCGCGGCAGGCGCTGGCCTCAAGGTCGAGGAGGTCAACAAGCTGTTGAAGATGCATCGCAACATGGCCGACATGATGAAGGCCATGGGCTCCGGCAAGCGCGGTCCGATGGCCGGGATCGCCCAGGCGATGGGGTTTGGCGGCGGCATGCCGTCGCCCGAGCAGATGAAGGCATTGGCCGAAAAAATGCCCGGCGGCGCGGGACCGGGCGGCCTGCCCGAACTGCCGAAGGATCTTCCCGCCGGCCTGCGCTCCGGCCTGCCGAACTTGCCCGGACTTACCGGCCTCAGCGGCAAGCCGACCCTGCCGGGCCTCGGAGGCTTTCCCGGACTTGGCAAGAAGAAATGAGAAAATCGACGCTCGTTCTACTCGTCATTCCGGGGCGCGCAGAGCGCGAACCCGGAACGACGAACTAATTCACCAATCGATCAAACCCCTACCAGGAGAACCAAATGTCAGTCGTCATCCGCCTCGCTCGCGCAGGCACCAAGAAGCGCCCGGTCTATCACGTCGTCGTCGCCGATTCGCGCTTCCCCCGCGACGGCCGCTTCATCGAGCGGCTCGGCCATTTCAATCCGCTGCTGGCCAAGGACAATGAAGCCCGGCTGAATCTCGACATGGACAAGGTCAAAGCCTGGCTCGCCAAGGGCGCGCAGCCGTCGGACCGCGTCTCGCGTTTCCTCGACGCCGCCGGCGTCGCCAAGCGCGCCGCGCGCAGCAACCCGGAAAAGGCGGTGCCGCGCAAGGAGCGCAAGGCCAATGCCGAAGCCGCCGCCACCGCCGCGACGGCCAGCGCAGCGGCAGCCAAAACCGCCGCCGCCGCGGCCGCGAAAAAGTAACCGCGACCGCGCGCTGCGATGGCGTCGCGCATCTGCATCGCCCGGATCGGCGCCCCGCATGGCGTGCGCGGCGCGGTGAAGCTGTGGACCTTTACCGATGACCCGCTGGCGGTGAAGCGCTATGGACCCTTGCTGACAAAAGACGGCGCGCGCCGGTTCGAGGTGGCGGACGCCCGCGAGGCAAAAGGCCATCTGGTGGCGACGCTGAAAGGCATCGCGACCCGCGAGGAGGCCGAACGGCTCAATGGCCTTGAACTCTACATCGCGCGCGAGAAACTGCCGGCGACCGACGCGGACGAATATTACCACGCCGACCTGATCGGGCTTGCCGCGGTCGATGCCGCGGACCAGCCGCTCGGCCGTGTCGTCGCGATCCACAATTTCGGCGCCGGCGACATCATCGAGATCGCGCCGCCGCAGGGCAGCACCCTGCTGCTGCCCTTCACCAATGCGGTGGTGCCAACCGTCGATCTCCAAGGCGGCCGCGTGGTGATCGAACTGCCCCGCGAGATCGCCGGCGACGAACCGCAGGTTTAGCTGCGGCGCCTCTGCCGGCGCATTCCTGCCCGGCTGCTCGTCTCGTATGATGCAATGACGAGACTGCGAGTGGCGAAAGGATCAAGGCGATGGCGAATACCCACAAGGCGTGGCGGCTGCATGCGCCCGACGATCTGCGATTCGACGATGTCGATACACCGACTGTGGCACCGGACGGGGTGCTGGTCGGAATCGAAGCCGCCATGGTGCTGTCCTACACCGGCAAGGTCTTGTCGGGCTTGGTTCCCTACCGCCTGCCGCCGTTGCCCTTCGTGCCCGGCACCAACGCGATCGCGCGGGTGATCGCGGTGGGCGCCAATGTGAGCCATGTCGGCAGCGGCGAGCGGGTTTTTCTGAGCCCGCATCTGCGCGGCGACGTCCCGGATCCGGAGCCGCCGCAGATCCTGATCGGGCTCACCGCGACGGTGACGACGCCGGCCGCGCTGGCCTTGCAGGCGCGCTGGCGCGACGGCGTGTTCGCCGAGATCGCGCATTGGCCGGCGGCCTGTGTAACGCCGCTGGCCCGGCTGGACGATCGGCCGGCGACCGAACTGATCGGCTTGGCAAAACTGATCGTGCCGTTCGGCGGCCTGCAGCGCAGCGGGCTGCGCGGCGGCGACACCATCATCATCAATGGCGCCACCGGCTATTTCGGCTCCGGCGCGGTCCTGCTCGCGGTGGCGATGGGCGCCGGACGGGTGGTCGCGGTCGGACGCAACGCCGCAGCCCTGCAGTCGCTGCGCGCGACCTTCGGACCGCGCGTCTCCGTCGCCGCGGTCAGCGGCGAGGCCGCGCATGACCTCGCCATCATCCGCGACGCCGCCGGCGGCGCCGCGGACGTCGCGCTCGATCTACTCGGCAGCGCCAAAAGCACGGCGACCACGCTGTCGAGCCTGCGCGCCCTCAGGCGTGGCGGCCGCTTGGTCATCATGGGCAGCGCCGACGTGCCGCTGGAAATCTCGTTCCGCGAAATGCTGGCGAACGACTGGGAAATCGTCGGCCAATTCATGTATCGGCGGCAGGCCCCGGGCGAACTCGCCGGGTTGGTCGCATCTAGCCTGCTCGACCTCGGCAAGATCAGGGTCACAACCTTCAGGCTCGCCGAATTGAAACAGGCGATCGAAGCGGCGGCATCGATGCAGGGGCTCGATCTCACCGCGGTGCTGCCGTGATGGGAAAGCCATGACTGACAAAACCACGACGTGGCGCGCCACCGTGCTGACGCTGTTTCCGGAGATGTTCCCCGGGCCGCTCGGCATCAGCCTCGCCGGCAAGGCGCTGCATTCCGGGCTGTGGGCGCTGGAGCCGCGGGACATCCGGGATTCGGCCACCGACCGCCACCGCAGCGTCGACGATACCCCGGCCGGCGGCGGCCCCGGCATGGTGCTGCGCGCCGACGTGCTGGCGAGCGCGATCGATGCGGCCGGAATTGCCGCGGACCGGCCGCGGCTGCTGATGAGCCCGCGGGGTCGGCCATTGACCCAGGCCTTCGTCGCGGAACTCGCCGCCGGGCCCGGGCCGCTGATCGTCTGCGGCCGGTTCGAGGGCATCGACCAGCGGGTGATCGAGGCGCGCCGGCTGGAGGAGGTCTCGGTCGGCGATTACGTGCTTTCCGGCGGCGAAATCGCCGCCATGGCGCTGATCGATGCCTGTGTCCGGCTGCTGCCGGGGGTGATGGGGAAGCTCAGTTCCGGGGCGGAGGAGAGCTTTTCCGACGGCCTTTTGGAATATCCGCAATATACCCGCCCGCAGGCGTTCGAGGGCCGCTCCATCCCGGATATCCTGGTCTCCGGCGACCATGCCCGGGTGGCGGCCTGGCGCCGGGCCGAGGCCGAGGCGCTGACCAGAGCGCGGCGGCCGGATCTGTGGGCGGCGAGGCCGCGGCAAGCCGGCCGCCAAAAACCGCCAAAAGACACGACGGACGGGTGACAAGGCTCCGCCTTTGCCGTATACGAGCGCCAAATCCGCGCAATGGCAGGATAATAGATGGACGTTCGCGCAGCCCGCCTGACCGGCTGGGGCGCGCCGCCGATGGAGATTTTGCGATGAACCTCATTCAAGAGCTCGAAAAAGAGCAGTTCGATAGATTGTCCGCCGGCAAGGAAATTCCGGACTTCGGGCCGGGCGATACCGTGATCGTCAACGTCAAGGTGGTCGAAGGCGACCGCTCGCGGGTGCAGGCCTATGAGGGCGTCTGCATCGGCCGTTCCGGCGGCGGGCTCAACGAGAGTTTCACGGTTCGCAAGATTTCATATGGCGAGGGCGTGGAACGCGTCTTCCCGGTGATGTCGCCGATGATCGACTCGATCAAGGTGGTGCGCCGCGGCAAGGTGCGCCGCGCCAAGCTGTATTACCTGCGCAATCTGCGCGGCAAGTCGGCCCGCATCGTCGAGAAGAAGACCGACCGCGCGCCGGCCGCCGCCGCCGTCGGCGAGTAATTTTCGCTTCCACCGGAATCGGCGACAGGCGCGGGGGCGCGGCCCCCGCGCCTTTTTGCATGCCGGCCCGCGCGGCGACGCCGGCCGCAAACGCAACTCGCACGGCGATGGCCGATGTGCTATAGGACCGCGATGTTTCCGGATCGCCAGCCCATTGCGTCCCGCGTCGTGCTCGACGACCGCAGCCGCCTGCCCTGGCGCTTCTTCGGCCGGCTGACCACGGCCGCCCTCGCGGCCTGACGCTTCAGCGCCCAGCTGGCGCCGCCGTTGCATTTTCCGATTCGAAATTCCTGTTCAAGGCCTGACCCCATGTCCGACAAAAGCCCGACCACGCTGTACGACAAGATCTGGAACGATCATCTGGTTCACGAAGCCGATGACGGCACCTGCCTGCTCTATATCGACCGCCATCTGGTGCACGAGGTGACTTCGCCGCAGGCCTTCGAGGGCCTGCGCACCACCGGCCGCAAGGTTCACGCCCCGGAAAAGACGCTGGCCGTGGTCGATCACAACATCCCGACCACCGACCGTTCCAGGCCCAATCCGGATCCGGAAAGCATCGAGCAGATGCGGGTGATGGCCGAGAACGCCAGGGAATTCGGCATCGAATATTTCAACGAGTTCGACCGCCGTCAGGGCATCGTCCACGTCATCGGTCCCGAGCAGGGCTTTACCCTGCCCGGCACCACCATCGTCTGCGGCGACAGCCATACCTCCACCCACGGCGCGTTCGGCGCGCTGGCGCACGGCATCGGCACCTCGGAGGTCGAGCATGTGCTGGCGACGCAGACCCTGATCCAGAAAAAGGCCAAGAACATGCGGGCCGTCGTCGACGGCCAGTTGCCCGACGGCGTCACCGGCAAGGACATCATCCTTGCGATCATCGGCGAGATCGGCACCGCCGGCGGCACCGGCTATGTGCTGGAATATGCCGGCGACGCCATCCGTGCGCTGTCGATGGAAGGCCGCATGACGGTCTGCAACATGTCGATCGAGGGTGGCGCCCGCGCCGGCCTGGTCGCCCCGGACGAAAAGGCCTTCGAATATCTCAAGGGCCGGCCGATGGCGCCGAAGGGCGAGAACTGGGACGCGGCGATGCGCTACTGGGAAACCCTGCGCAGCGACGACGGCGCGCATTTCGACCATGAGATCCGGCTCGACGCCGCCAAATTGCCGCCGATCGTCACCTGGGGCACCTCGCCGGAAGACGTGGTGTCGATATCCGGCGTGGTGCCGGATCCCGACCGCATTGCCGATGAAGCCAAGCGGCTCTCCAAGCACCGCGCGCTGAATTACATGGGTCTGAAGGCCGGCACCAGGATCACCGACATCAAGCTCGACCGCATCTTCATCGGCTCCTGCACCAACGGCCGGATCGAGGATCTGCGCGCGGTGGCCAAGGTGGTCGAAGGCCATACCGTGAACGGCAATCTCAATGCGATGATCGTACCGGGCTCGGGGATCGTGAAGGCGCAGGCGGAAGCCGAGGGCCTCGACAAGATCTTCATCAAGGCCGGCTTCGAATGGCGCGAGCCGGGCTGCTCGATGTGCCTCGCCATGAATCCCGACAAGCTGTCGCCGGAGGAGCGCTGCGCCTCGACCTCGAACCGCAATTTCGAGGGCCGCCAGGGCTTCAAGGGCCGCACCCATCTGGTCTCGCCGGCGATGGCGGCGGCGGCCGCGATCGCCGGACATTTTGTCGACATCAGGGAATGGCGCTGAGCACCGCGTCGTTGCCTCAAGCTCGCGGCAATTCGGCAACGTCTCGTTAAGCTGCCGGGCGCAGACTGCGCGCCCGGAGGCGAGGCGTTTCGCAAGGAGCGGGCCATGGCCGACAAGCCTGAATTCGTCGATCTGATCAGCGAGGCGACGCGCCAGTCGCGGCGCAGGTCCGCCGCGCAGGTCGATGCGCCCGTCGCGGGCAGGGAGCGGTCGCGTCTTTCGCACTGGCCACCGGAACGGTGGACGCAGTGGCGGCTGGAGACGCTGACGCCCTGGAAACTCAAGCCGTGGCGGGTCCAGGATTGAGTTGCGCCGGGCATCGATCAGCAAATGACAGGCGCCCACCGGGCGCCTGTCTTGTTTTCGACGCGCGCTGCATTGCTCCATCGCCGCCGCGCCCGTCCTTTCGAACACCGCTCACCACGGCTCGAAGCCGAGCCCGAGGAAGAACGGGGTCGGCAAGGCGTAGGGATAGGGCCGATAATCGTCCGGCCGGTCATAATAGACCGGCCGCGCGGGTGGCCGGGAGGCGTAGCGGGCGTGGTGGCTGGAACCGCGCCGCGCAGTGGGGCCGGCGGCCTTCGGCGCGCCGGGATTTTGCGCTGCGACGGCGGGATTGACCGCGATCGCGCCGGAGCATGTCAGGCAGGCCGCCAGCACGACCGCGCCGATCCATCTTGTCATCGAAGACCCCTTGCTCCGGCCGGGCCCGCGCGCATTTTCATCCGCGCATTGCAAAACCGGCACTGGCTTTCACCCGTATCTTGTCAAAGCTTCCCGCAGCCGTTCGTTACAGGAGACCGTCATGGCCTCGTCCCAAATCTTCACCCGGATAGCGAATGCCGTTCTCGTCGCGATATCCCTGGCCGCTGCCACAGCGACACCGGCGCTGGCGTCGCAGGGACCCGGCGGCGGTCCGGGCACCGCCGGCAGCTTCACCCAGCTCGCCATGGCGGTGATCGTCTACGGCTCCTGCGCGCTGCTGGTCGGCGTTGCCCTGATCGGCGCCGCGCGCCGGCGCAAGGGTCAGCCGCGGCGCCAGTAGCAGCTCATGCGGGGCACGATCACGGTTCCGCTCGGCCGGTATTCCTGCACATAGGTGGCGGTGCAATCCCGCACCGCGTTGGGGCCGGGATCGTAGCGGGGATAGACCCCGTCGGGTTCCAGGCGGGGATAGATCGGCAGCCGCCGCAGCGGCCGTCGAACCCGGCGCTGCACCGGCGGCGCATCGTCGGCCGGAGGCTGCGCCTGCGCCAGCCGGATCGCGGAGGGCACGGTCTGCGCGCCGGCACTGCCGCCCGGCAGCGACATGATCGCGGCAAAACCCACCCAGATGGCCGCTGTCCTGATCCGCATCTTCGTTCCACCCGCGTCTGTGACCGAGCCTACGGTCTCCGATTGCCGCGCCGGCGTCAACCGCGCCCGGACCGCAAAACCGGCATGCATCAGACCCGAACACGCGCTAAGACAAGCCATGATCTGGAGCTCCGCCAAAGCCCCCTCGCTGGCCGACATGGAAGCCATGGCGCATGCGGTTTTCGCGCGGCTGCCGGACGGCTTTCGCAAGCTGTGCGCGGACCTGGTCATCCGGGTCGACGATTTCCCGACCGAAGAAGTTCTCGACGAGATGGAGGCTGCCAGCGAGTTCGACCTGCTCGGCCTGTTCCAGGGCATCGGCCTGCCGCAGCAGAGCCACGACGACGTCGCGCGGCTGCCGAACATGATCTGGCTCTACCGCCGGCCGATGCTGGACTACTGGGCCGAGCATGACGAGGCGCTGGGCGATATCGTCCGCCATGTGCTGATCCACGAGATCGGCCACCATTTTGGCCTGTCCGACGACGACATGGCGGCGATCGAGGCCAGCGCCGGTTAGCCGATTAGCCCTTTAATGCCGGCGGCATTCGCGATAAACCGTGGCCCGAAACGCTTTCGCCAAATACCAACCCGAGAAGTGCGACCGATGGACAAGTTCACCACCCTGGAAGGCGTCGCTGCGCCGCTGAAGATCATCAATGTCGATACCGACATGATCATCCCGAAGCAGTACCTGAAGACCATCAAGCGCACCGGCCTCGGCAAGGGACTGTTCTCCGAACAGCGCTATCTCGACGACGGCAGCGAGAACCCGGATTTCATCCTCAACAAGCCGGCCTATCGCAACGCCAGGATCCTGGTCGCCGGCGACAATTTCGGCTGCGGCTCGAGCCGCGAGCACGCGCCCTGGGCGCTGCTCGATTTCGGCATCCGCTGCGTGATCTCGACCTCGTTCGGCGACATCTTCTACAACAACTGCTTCAAGAACGGCATCCTGCCGATCCGCGTCACCCAGGACGACCTCGACAAGCTGTTCGACGACGCCGAGCGCGGCGCCAACGCGACCTTGAGCATCGATCTCGCCAGCCAGGAGATCCGCGGCCCCGACGGCGGCACGGTGAAATTCGAGATCGACCCCTTCCGCAAGCACTGCCTGCTCAACGGCCTCGACGACATCGGCCTCACCATGGAAAAAAAGGCCTCGATCGACGCCTACGAGGCCAGGGCGAAGACCGCGCGCGCCTGGGCCTGACCGCATCCTCTTTTCAGGCGGCGACGCGCATGGTGCCCGACGTCGTCACCTTCTGGCATGGCCGGCTCGATCGCTTGCGGCGATTGTGCCTGGGCTCGCAGGTCGCCGCCGGCCATAACGTCACCGTCTACAGTTTCGAGCCGCTGGCGGGGCTGCCCGACGGCGTCGGCAACGCCGAGGCCGAGGCAATACTGCCGCAGGCGTTTGCCGAAAGGCTGCGTCCGACCGGCCCTGATGGGGTGTGGCGCGACTGGACCACGCTGCAGTTTTCCGATTTCTTCCGGATGCGCCTGATGGCAGGTGGCGCCGGGCTGTGGCTCGATGCCGATGTGCTGCTGCTGAAAGCGGTCGAACTCGACGCGGCAAAACCGTTTTTCGCCTGGGAGCGGCCGCGCCAGCTCGGCAATTCCGTGCTCTATCTGCCCCCCGCCGACCCCATCGTCGCGGCGTTCACTGCCTTGATGCAGCAGGATGAACTGACGCCGGACTGGCTGGCGCTGCGGCATCGCCTGATTTTCGCCTTTCGCAAATGGCGCGGGTCGCGCCGGCTCTCGGACGTCCGGGTCGCGATCTACGGACCCGCGGCGCTGACCGCGCTGGCCCGCCGCTCCGATGAGCTGCGCTTCGCCTTGCCGAAGAAATCATTCTATGCGGTGCACGCCGAACCGAAACTGTTCTTCGAGCCTTCGGACTTTTCCGCGCTGATCGCAGATCCCGGCATATCCGGCTTTCACATTTCCCCGAAGGGCCGCGGCGATCAGGCCCCCGTCGCCGGCAGCCTCCATGCCTGGGCCGCCGAGCGGTTCGGACGTCCGTGATCCGCCCGCCCGGTTGATCCAGCGCAACGACGCCCCCGCCGCCCGGCGCGCATATTGAACGGATCTCCTGCCGGCGAGGTGTCCGATGAGCGTCGAAAACAGACCGACCCCTATGGTCGACCGCGTGATCCATGCCTTCAGCGACTGGCTGAAGTATCGGCGCGAGCTGAGCGAGCTGCGCCAGCTCAACACGCCCGACTTCGACCGCATCGCGGGCGAATTGCGGGTTTCCCCGGCCGACCTCAATGAGCTGGTCCATCAAGGTCCCCATGCCGCGGATGAGCTGCCGAAACTGCTCGCGTTGCTCGGGATCGACCAGGCCGGTCTGGCGCGCAGCGAACCCCTGGTGCTGCGCGACATGGAGCGGGTCTGCGCGCTGTGCCAGCACAAGCGTCAATGCGACCGCGATCTTGCCGCCGGAAGTTCCGTCGAAAATTACGAGGAATACTGCCTCAACGCCCCGACGCTCGATCTGCTGGGCGGGGGCAGGCCGGCAAATATCGCAAAACAACCCCATGCAAAGTAGGGATTGATGGCTGTGTCGCTGATCCCCACTAGATCTAGCCCCTCAGCCACGCCTCTTTGCGGTATCCGGAGACGCCGGGATCAAAATTCGCGCACGCGGAATTCCGTCTCCACCTCTGAAGCCTGTCATCGGGCGGCGATGCGGCCAGCCCGCTGGCCGGTGATGGCCCCGGAGCCCGTCGCGGGCGACGGCGTCAGCCGCGCACCGCGCTCCTGAACGCAGCCGAATTTTTCTTCCGCGGGCAGTTCCCCGTCGCCGCGCCCGGCATGCAGGCGGACGATTTCGCGCCGGTCGAAGCTTGCAGCGGGTCGCCCGACGAACCGATCCGGATTTCGATCAGCAGCTGGGTGTCCTGCGCGTTCACGGGCGCGATCAGCGCGGGCAGCTCCCATTTCAAGATATGCGGTGCAGGCCCGGAATGACGATTGTTGTTGATTGTCGTTGTCGGCCAAAAATGATCCGCAGCTCGGAAACGCCTCATTGTCCCATCGCTTCGATCGCATCCGCGATCGCGATCGTGCGCCGGGCCATCTCGGCGTGCAGCCGCTCCACCATCTGGCCGTCGAGCTGGATGGCGCCGCGCGCGGCGTTTTCCGGCCGCTCGAAGGCGGCGATGATCTTGCGGGCGTGCGCGACTTCTTCCGCCGGCGGCGTGAAGATCGCGTTGCAGGCCACGATCTGGCCGGGATGGATCAGCGTCTTGCCGTCGAAGCCGAGATCGCGCGCCTGGGTGCATTCCTGGCCAAAGCCGTCGGTATTGCTGAAATCGCTGTAGGGCCCGTCGAGGATTTCCAGGCCATAAGCGCGGGTGGCGAGAATGCAGTGGGTGATCAGCGGCAGCATCGCCGCGCGGCCCGGCTGCATGCGGATGCGGGTTTCGCGGGAAATATCGTTGGGCCCGAACACGAAGCCGGCCAGCCGGGGGCAGCCCCCGCGCGAGGCGGCGGCGAGTTCTTCGGCATGCAGCACCGCGCGCGCGGTCTCGATCATGGCCCAGACCTGGATCGAGGGGTCGGCGCCGATCTCGCCGAGCCGCGCGCCGATCGCCACGAGATCCTCGACGCTGGAAATCTTCGGCACCAGGATGCCATGGGGCCGCGCCTGGCCGGCCATCGCAACGTCGTCGATCCACCACGGGGAATCCAGCGTGTTGACCCGGATCAGCACCTCGCGCTTGCCGAACCCTTTGGCCGCGATGGCCTGCGCGATCTGGTCGCGCGCGCCCGCCTTGGCCTCCGGCGCCACCGAATCCTCCAGATCGAGGATGAGGCCGTCGGCCGGCAGGTTCCGCGCCTTTTCCAGCGCCCGCGGATTCGATCCGGGCATGAACAGCAGGCTGCGGCGCGGGCGGATCATCGGCGGGTTCCCTTCATTTTTGGCCTCCGACGCGATAACATTTCGGCACGCCGGCCGAAAGTCTCGTTCCCCCCGGGCGCCACAGGGTCAATCATTGCCATGAAAACGTTTCCGCCCCATCTGCTCGAAGGCTACCGCACCTTCACCTCGCAGCGGCTGCCGACCGAGCAATCGCGCTACCGCGAATTGTCCGAGCGCGGCCAGTCCCCCGAAGTGATGGTGATCGGCTGCTGCGACAGCCGGGTCTCGCCGGAGGTGATCTTCGATGCCGGCCCCGGCGAGCTGTTCGTGGTGCGCAACATAGCCAACCTGGTGCCGGTGTATCAGCCGGACGGCGGCGCGCACGGCGTCTCGGCGGCGCTGGAATATGCCGTCTCGGTGCTGCGCGTAAGACACATCGTGGTGCTCGGCCATGCCCAATGCGGCGGCATCCGCGCCTTCATCGACAATATCGAGCCGCTGTCGCCGGGCGACTTCATCGGCCGGTGGATGTCGATGTTCATCAAGCCCGGCGAGAAGGTCGAGCAGCGCGATCGCGAGACGATGGCCGAATTCACCGTCAGGATCGAGAAGGCCGCGGTGTTCCGCAGCCTGGAAAACCTGATGACGTTTCCCTTCGTGCAGGCCGCGGTCGGGCGCGGCGAACTGCGATTGCACGGCGCCTATTTCGGCGTCGCCGAAGGCTCGCTGTTCGTGCTGGATCAGGAAGCCAAGGAATTTCGCGGGGTGGTACGGGGGGGGTAGCGAGTGGGGAGCAGTGGCAATTCATGCTGGCGACTTGCGCTTCGCCATTCGCCATTCACTCGCTCTTTCCCCAGCGGTCGGACAGCGCCAGCACCAGGGTCGAGACCACGAACACCAGCAGCACGCCGACCAGCCAGCCCATCCTGCGCGCGTCGACATTGGCGTCGAGGTTCATGAACGCCTTCAGCACCTGGATCGCCGAAATCGCCACGATCGAGGCCAGCAGCTTCTGCTTCAGGCCGGCGAAATCGACCTTGGTCATCCATTCCGGCCAGTCCGGATGGCCGCCGGGGTCGATCCTGGAAACGAAATTCTCGTAGCCCGAAAACACCACGATCAGGATCAGGTTGCCGGTCAGGGTGACGTCGATCAGGCTGAGCACGCCGAGGATGATGTCGGCCTCGGTGGCAGCGGGCGCATGCAGCACGAACTCCCACAGCATCATGCCGAATTTGTACAACAGCACCGCGAGGCTGACGACCAGGCCGAGATAGAACGGCGCCATCAGCCAGCGGCTGTTGAACAGCACGCTCTCGAGCCCGTTCGCGACCCGCTTCAGCGCGGCATTGGGCCGATAGGGCGCCGCCGGCTCGGTCATCGCGCTCGCCGCTCCCTGGGTCAGGCGCTCACGCCGCCGCCTTCTTCTTGGCGGTGATCAGCTTGCGGTTGATCAGGCATTCGGCGATCTGGATCGCGTTCAGCGCCGCCCCCTTGCGCAGATTGTCCGACACGCACCACAGCACCAGGCCGTTCTCCACCGTGGCGTCCTCGCGGATGCGGCTGACATAGGTCGCGTCCTCGCCCGCCGCCTCGTAGGGCGTGACGTAGCCGCCGGGTTCGTGCTTGTCGATCACCAGGCAGCCCGGCGCATTGCGCAGGATGTCGCGCGCCTCGTCGGCCGAGATCGGATTTTCGAACTCGATGTTGACCGATTCGGAATGGCCGACGAACACCGGCACCCGCACGCAGGTCGCGGTCAGCCTGATTTTGGGATCAAGAATCTTCTTGGTCTCCATCATCATCTTCCACTCTTCCTTGGTGTAGCCGTCCTCCATGAACACGTCGATCTCGGGGATCACGTTGAAGGCGATACGCTTGGGGAATTTCTTGTTGACGAGCTCGCTGTTGGTGTAGACCGCCTTGGTCTGCGAAAACAGCTCGTCCATGGCGTCCTTGCCGGCGCCGGAGACCGACTGATAGGTCGAGACCACCACGCGCTTGATCACGGCGCGGTCATGCAGCGGCTTCAGCGCCACCACCAGCTGCGCGGTCGAGCAGTTCGGATTGGCGATGATGTTCTTCTTGACGAAGCCACTCACCGCATCGGCATTGACCTCCGGCACGATCAGCGGCACGTCGGGATCCATCCGCCAGGTCGACGAGTTGTCGATCACCACGGCGCCGGCGGCCGCGATCTTCGGCGACCATTCCTTCGACACCGCGCCGCCCGCCGACATCAGGCAGATATCGACGTCGCTGAAATCGTAGTGCTCGAGCGCCTTGACCTTCAGGGTGCGGTCGCCATAGGACACCTCGACGCCCATGCTGCGGCGCGACGCCAGCGCCACCACCTCGTCCGCCGGGAATTTGCGTTCGTCGAGAATGTTGAGCATTTCCCGCCCGACATTGCCGGTGGCTCCGACCAGCGCGACCTTGTAACCCATCGTTCACTCTCCGAAGAAAAATGCCGCTCTTCCCTCCGCAACGGAAACAGAAGAGCCAGCGCTTCTATGCGAGAAAACCCGTCAAGACAACGTTAGACCCAGGCGACGCCCCGCGGCGCTTGCCGACAACTGGGCGTTTTGATGCGATCGTACCGGACCACCCTTGCCAATTGCCATCATCAGACCCGAATCCACCCGGCGCTCACCAGTTTTGCCGACGAATGCTGCGGCACGCTGGCGCGCCTGGTAGCCTATCTGGGGGTTCTGGCGCTGCTTGCCATCCTCGGCATCCATTTATGGGACCGGTTGCCGGCCATGGCGAGCTTTGCGCCGCCGGCGCGGACGGACTGGGCCGTGGCCACCCGCTCATACCCGGCCTTCGCCGTCAGCCAGCTTGATTCATCCGGCAAAACAGAGACTTACGAGATTCTCCGACATCCGCAAGGCGGCCGCAAGGACGTCTTTCGCTGGGCTGCGCCGGGCGAAAAGCCGGTCGCCGAGCTGGAAATCTATCGCCCCGGCGGCGAATTGAGCGCTCCGGCGCCCGCGATCGCCGGAATTGCCTCCCGGATCGAGCCCGCGGGCCGCAGCGAGCCGGAGGCGGCAGGAATCATCGACAGCAAATTCGGCGCGGTGATGCTGCTTCACCAGGCCGGCGCCGCCGGGTGCCTCGGCTTCTTCAAGCGTCTCGACCAGGCCAATCTGCGGATCTCCGGCTGGTCGTGCCAGGGCGACAGCCTGCCGGCCCGGCGCAGCGCGATTGGCTGCATGCTGGACCGGCTGGTGCTGCTGACGTCCGGAAACGAGCCGAAACTGGCCGAATTGTTCGCCCGCGCCGAGCTCCGGCGCGGCGACTGTCCTGCCGGCGGCACGCCCTTGCGTTCGGCGGACTGGATCACCACCACGGAAGACCCCCTTCTGCGCGGCCCGTTGTGATCCGCCGCACCAGCCAAGGCGCTGGTTTTCATGCAACTTTTTCGCAACCCGCGCCATTATCTGATGCAGTGTGGCCCAATTGACCTTGTGACGGCAGGCCTGCGATAGCTACATTGGGGATCGACACGGATGTGGCGACAGCCAGCCCATGAGGACATGATGAACTTGAGACTTCCCGCCTTGAACCATTTCGCGCTCCTGCTGGCGGCGGGCACTGCCGTTGCGGTCGGCGTGTCGGGCACCCTGGCCAAGGCACAGACCCAGCCACAGACGCCGCGGCCCTATGCTGGCAGCAGCCGGCCGGGCTACGGGGCGGGTGGTCCCAACGTGTCCTATCAGCAGGGGCCGCACACCCGGGTCTTCATCACCAAGCGCTCCTGGCTCGACGCCGGCGTCGAAGTGCTGCCGGGCGACCGCCATTTCACCGATTACGCCTTTCCGCCCGAGCTCGGCTATCCGGACTTCGCGCGCGAGAACAAGAACCGTCCGATCGATCGCCAGCCGCTCAACCCGCCGTCCGACATGGGCGGATATCCGCTGACCGTGCCGCTGCCGCCGTATTGAGAACGTAACGCAGTCGGTCGAAGCCCGCGCCCGGGCGACGCATCTGCGGGCCCGAGCAGAACAATCGCAAATGGCTGGATTGAACGCGCATTGATGCGGTCGAGGCGAGGCGCAAGCTCCAAGCGCGTCGCCCCTATCCGGAGAGCGCCTGCAGCTGCTTCAAGACCGCCTCGCCCATCTCGGTGGTGCTCACCGCGGTGGTGCCGTCGGACTTGATGTCCGCGGTGCGCAGGCCGTCGGCCAGCACGGACGCGATGGCCGCATCCAGCCTGTCGGCGAGTTCCCCCATGTCGAACGAATAGCGCAGCGCCATCCCGAACGAGGCCAGCATCGCGATCGGATTGGCCAGCCCCTTGCCGGCGATATCGGGCGCCGAGCCGTGCACCGGCTCGTACAGCGCCCTGCGCTTTCTGGTCTTGGCATCGACCTTGCCGAGCGACGCCGACGGCAGCATGCCGAGCGAGCCGGTGAGCATCGCCGCGATGTCGCTGAGCATGTCGCCGAACAGATTGTCGGTGACGATGACGTCGAACTGCTTCGGCCATTTCACCAGGTTCATGCCGCCGGAATCGGCGAGCTGATGCTCGAGCTCGACGTCACGGTATTCGCGCGCGTGCACCTGGCTCACCACCTCCTTCCAGAGCACACCGGATTTCATCACATTGTGCTTTTCCATCGAGGTCAGCTTGTTGCGGCGCTTGCGCGCCAGATCGAACGCGACATGGGCGATGCGCTCGATCTCGTAGGTGTCGTAGACCTGGGTATCGATGGCGCGCTTCTGGCCGTTGCCGATGTCGGTGATGGTCTTGGGCTCGCCGAAATAAACCCCGCCGGTGAGTTCGCGCACGATCATGATGTCGAGGCCCTCGACCACCTCGCGCTTCAGGCTGGAGGATTCCGCCAGCGCCGGGTAGCACACCGCGGGGCGCAGATTGGCGAACAGGCCGAGGTCCTTGCGCAGCCGCAGCAGCCCGGCCTCGGGCCGCGCATCGTAGGGCACGCTGTCCCATTTCGGGCCGCCGACCGCGCCGAAGATCACGGCGTCGGCGGCCATCGCCTGCGCCATGGTGGCACCGGTGATGCTCACCTTGCTCGCATCATAGGCCGCTCCCCCGACCAGGCCCTGCTCTGTCTCGAAATGCGCGATTCCCTGCGCGTTGATCCAGTCGATCAGGCGCTGCACTTCCGCCATCACTTCGGGGCCGATGCCGTCGCCGGGGAGCAGCAGGAGCTTATGGGTCGCCATGGGAAGTCACCTCGTTGGATATTCCATTGCTCTTCCTCGTCATTCCGGACGCCGCGCGGAGCAAGGCGATCCGGAATCCCGAGCCGAGCCTTCGGGTGCGGAAAACGGCCAGATTCCGGATTCGCGCCTGCGCGCCCCGGAATGACGGTTGCGGCGGGAGTGCTAGAGCGGCGTTGCGCGGATGGCAAGACACCATTGCCGATCGCGCCCTGTGCAATCGCCGCATGGCCTGCCACAGTGTCGCCAGCCGGAGTACCCCTTTGCACGCGCCCGATCGACCCCCGCCGCCCGCGCATCCCGCGCGGCTGATCCTGATCCTGTCGCTGACGCCGACGGTCGGCCTCGGCATCGGCCGCTTCGCCTATTCGCTGGTGCTGCCGGACATGCGCGAGACGCTGGGCTGGTCCTATTCCAGCGCCGGATTCATGAACACCGTCAATGCGGCCGGCTATCTCGCCGGCGCCCTGATGGCGTCGCAACTGATCAAACGCTTCGGGCTGGCAGCGGCGGTACGCTGGGGCACGCTGGCCTGCGTGGCGTCGCTGGCGCTGTGCGCGCTGTCAGGCAATTTCTACCTGCTGAGCTTTGCCCGGCTGCTGGTCGGCTTCGGCGCCGCGATCGGATTCGTCGCCGGGGCCGCTCTGGCGGCGATGATCGCGCAATCGCGCCCCGAGCGGGCGAACTTCCTGCTCAGCCTGTTCTACGCCGGCCCCGGGCTCGGCATCCTGTCCTCCGGCCTGATCGCGCCGTTCGTGCTGCAGGCGTTCGGGCCGGGATCGTGGTGGATCGTGTGGTGGGCGATGACGCTGCTGTCGATCGTGCTGACGGTACCGCTGCTGCTGGCGCCGATCGACGCCCGTGCCGGCATCACCGCCAATGCGCCCGCCGGCTTCGCGATCCGGCCGGTGCTGATCTATCTGGCCGGCTATTTCCTGTTCGGCACCGGCTACATCGCCTACATGACCTTCATGATCGCCTATGTCCGCGACGCTGGCGGCGGGGCCGCGGCGCAGAGCGGGTTCTGGTGCCTGATCGGGCTCAGCGCCTTCGCCACCCCGTGGCTGTGGCGCGGCGTGCTGGCGAACAACCGCGGCGGCATTTCCACCGCGATCATCCTCGGGGTCAACGCCGCCGGCGCGGCGCTGCCGCTGTTCGGACATTCCGCGCTGCTGCTGGCGACCTCGGCGCTGGTGTTCGGGGTCGCCTTCTTCGCGGTCGTCGGTTCCACCACCGCCTTCGTCCGCTTCAACTATCCGCCGGCGGCCTGGCCCCGTGCCATCGCGGCCATGACCATTGCCTTCGGCGTCGGCCAGACGGTGGGACCGATCGCGGTCGGCGCCATCACCGACGCCTTCGGCAGCCTGTCCTATGCGCTGAACGTCTCGGCGGCCTTGCTGGCGGTGGGCGCGATCGCCGCGGCGTTCCAGCCGCGGCTGGCGCAGGCAAAGCCCGTCATTCCCCGCGCAAGCGGGTAGCGCCGAGGGCACTTGCGACGCGCGAAGCGCGGCGCGAGCGAGCCCGGAATGACAAAGTGGCTCAGCTGCCGCTGAATGAATTGTAGCCCTGGTCTTCCCAGTAGCCGCCCTTGTACTCGTTGGTGACTTCCATCGAGACCACATATTTCGGATTCTTGAAGCCGAGTTTGGTCGGCACCCGGATCTTCATCGGATAGCCATAGGCCCGCGGCAGGATCTGGTCGGCGAACTTGAACGTCATCTGGGTCTGCGGATGCAGCGCCGTCTCCATGTCGAGCGGGCTGTTGTAGCCGTCCTTGTCGGCGCACTGGAACCAGCAGTATTTCGCGCTGGTGTCGGCACCGACCAGCTTGAGGAAGTCGCGCAGCGGCGTGCCGGTCCAGCTGCCGATCGCGCTCCAGCCCTCGACGCAGATATGGCGGGTGACCTGCTTGACCTGCGGCAATTGGTAGAGTTCGTCCAGCGTCCAGGATTTCTTGTTGTCGACGAGGCCGCTGACCGCGAACTTCCAGTCCTTGCTGTCGATCTCCGGCGCGTCGTCGAGTTCGTAATAGGCGTTGAACGGAAACGGCTTGGTGATCGCGCTTTCCGGGAAGGTCGGCGCCAGCGCATGGGGATTGAAGATCAGCGCCTGCACCGCATCGTTGAACTTGGAGATCCGGGTCAGCATCTGGTCGGCGGAAAAACTGTCCGAGACGTCGCAGCCGGTCAGCAGCGTCAGCGCGCCAAGGCTGGCGCCGCCGGCGATGAACCGCCGGCGCGCCGGATCCGGCAGCAGTTTCACCGCATCCTTGACCAGGAGCTGCTTGTCGACGCCGGGAATCAAAAGCGAACGGAGGCGACCCATCACATTTCTCCTCGAAGTTTTTTCAGCGGCCGATGATCATGGCGCGCAGGCTTTTCGGCACCAGCAGCGCCAGCGCGACATGCACCACCAGGAAGGCGACGATTGCCGCCATGCAGACGAAGTGGACATAGCGCGCGACGTCATAGCCGCCGAACAGCGCCGTCAGATATTGCAGCTGCACCGGCTTCCAGATCGAAAGCCCCGACAGCACGATGACGATGCCGACCACGATGATGCCGGCGTAGAGCAGCTTCTGCACCTGATTGTACCGGGTCAGGTCGTCATGCGACAGCCGGCCGGTCAGCGCCGCCGTGGCGTCCGAGATGACGCCCCGGGGCGTGATCGGCAGCAGCTTTTTGGCGAAGCGGCCGGTGGCAAGGCCGAGCGCGAGGTAGACGAGGCCATTGACCATCAGCAGCCACATCGCCGCGAAATGCCAGAGCAGCGCGCCGCCGAGCCAGCCGCCGAGGGTGATGCGTTGGGAAAAGCTGAAATCGAACAGCGGCGAGGCATTGTAGATCTGCCATCCCGAGGTGATCATCAGCAGGATCGCCACCGCGTTGACCCAGTGCACGATGCGGACCCAGCCCGGCTGGATCACCTTGGCTGCGGACGTGGCGTGCTGGTCGCTGACGGTCGTGCTGGACATGCTGGTTCCATCGCTGAAGGCCGAATACCCCCACTATACGCCGGGTTGGCCGAGTTCGTTACTGCCGTGGCGGCTGACAGCAGGATGCCTGCCGTCCCCGCCGGTCACAAAAAAGCGAGCCGGGTTGCCCCGGCTCGCGGTTTGCGCATCCTGTTTGGGCGCTCAGGCGCGCAGGCGTTACGACGGCATCAGCACGGTATCGATCACATGGATCACGCCGTTCGACTGGTTGACGTTCGGGATGGTGACGGTCGCCGAATCGCCCTTGGCGTCGATGATCATCACGGTATCGCCCGACCGCTTCACGGTCAGATCTTCGCCCTGGACGGTCTTGAGCTTCTTGCCGTCGGTCAGGTCGGAGGCCTCGAGCTTGCCCGGAACCACGTGATAGGTCAGGACCTTGGTCAGGGTCGCCTTGTTCTCGGGCTTCAGCAGGTTATCGACGGTGCCGGCCGGCAGCTTGCTGAAGGCGGCGTTGGTGGGCGCGAACACCGTGAACGGTCCCTTGCCTTCCAGGGTATCGACCAGGCCGGCGGCCTTCACCGCCGCGACCAGCGTGGTGTGGTCCTTGGAATTGACGGCATTCTGGATGATGTTCTTGGACGGGAACATCGCGGCGCCGCCGACCATGACGGTCTTCTCGCCGGACATTTCGCTTTTCATCTTGTCTTGCGCGGCGACGGGCGCAACGACGGCGGCGGTCAGGGCCAGCACGCCAAGGGCGGCGGCGGACAACAGGGCAATACGCTTCGACATGGATCGTCTCCCGATGGATGATGTGACCGGCGGCTGTCCGCCGGCGATGAAGGGGGCAACAACGGCGCTGGCTGGCTGATGGTCAGACTGCGTCGCCGTTGTCCCGAGTTACGGGAGGTTTCCGGGGCGGTTTCGGCGCATAATTTATCGTGATGCCTGAAACTTTTGGCAGCATCGTCCGTGTGCGACATCATCCGCAACGACCATTGACAACAATTGGCTTCCGGGCGCGCGCGTCCCGCGCTTCGCGCGCCGCCCGCGCCCCGCAATGACGATTGTCGTGAAGGTCGCCACGAACCGAAAGGATTCGAATTGCAAATTCGCCGTCCTAATCCCGGTTGTTCGGGGTCTGCACGAAGCCCCGGTTCCAGGTCGGGCTGATCAGGATCTCGTTGACGCAGACCCGCGGCGGCAGGCTGGCGACGAAGGCGATGGTGCGTCCGAGATCTTCGGGCTGCAGCATGCGGGCCTGTTCGGCTTCGCTCGGCACCACCGGCCGCAGCTTCAGGATCGGCGTTGCGACCTCGCCGGGCGACAGGCAGCAGGCGCGCAACCCGTTGACGCATTCATCCATGTTGAAGGAATGAGTCAGCGCCAGCACCGCATGTTTTGTCGTGGTGTAGGCGGGACCGGGCATTTTCGAGACGTGACGGCCGGCCCAGGACGCGACGTTGATGATGCAGCCGTCCTTCTGCGCGCGCATCGCCGGCAGCACCGCGCGCATGCAATACAGCACGCCGTTGAGATTGATCTCGACCAGCCGGTTCCAGCCTTCCAGCTCCATGTCGGCCCAGCTGCGCTTCGACACGTTGATGCCGGCGCTGTTGACCAGCAGATCGATGCGGCCGTGCGCGGCGAGGATCCGCGCCGCGGCTTTTGCCACGTCGTCGGACTTGCTGACGTCCAGCGCGATCGCCTCGGCCTTGCCGCCGCTCTTGGTGATCTTCGCCACCACGGCATCCAGCGCATCCCGGCGGCGGCCCGAGACCACCACGGTCCAGCCGTCCGCCGCCAGCGCCTCCGCACCGGCCTCGCCGATGCCGCTGCCGCCGCCCGTCACCCAGGCCAGGCGTTTGCCGCTTTGTGTCATGCCAATCGTCTCCGTTGCTTTGTTAAGGGCGTTTTTGCTATGCAACGCCTTGAGAATGCGGCGGATCGGACGCCAGCCGCGCCCCGCAATGATGCATGAACGCGCCGCGGAAAACCATCATGAACGCCAACCTGTTTTCCCGCCTGTTCGACGACCTCGACGATCCCTCGCGGCTCGCGATCGAGACCCTCGACGGGGGCCGCATCAGCTATGGCGACCTGATCGCGCAGGCCGGGCAGATCGCCAATGTGCTGGTATCCTGCGGCGTCAAGCCCGGCGACCGTGTCGCCGCGCAGACCGAAAAATCGGTGCCGGGGCTGGTGCTGTATCTCGCCGCGGTGCGCGCCGGCGCGGTCTATCTGCCGCTCAACACCGCCTACACGCTGAACGAGCTTGAATATTTCCTCACCGACGCCGAACCCTCGCTGGTGGTGTGCGACCCGGCCAGGGCCGAAGGCATCGGCGCCATCGCCGCCAGGGTCGGCGCCGGGATCAAGACCCTCGACGCCGACGGCCGGGGCTCGCTGAGCGATGCCGCGGCCGACGCAAGCCCGGCGTTCGCCACCGCGGCGCGCGCCGGCGACGACCTCGCCGCGATCCTCTACACTTCCGGCACCACGGGGCGTTCCAAGGGCGCGATGCTGACCCATGACAATCTGGCGTCGAACTCGCTGAGCCTGGTCGACACCTGGCGCTTCACCGACCGGGACGTGCTGATCCACGCGCTGCCGATCTACCACACCCACGGCTTGTTCGTGGCCAGCAACGTCACGCTGTTTGCCCGCGCCGCGATGATCTTCCTGCCGAAATTCGACCCCGAGCTGATCATCCGGCTGATGGCGCGCGCCACCGTGCTGATGGGAGTGCCGACCTTCTATACCAGGCTGCTGCACAGCCCGGCGCTGAGCCGCGAATCCACCGCCCATATGCGGCTGTTCATTTCCGGCTCGGCGCCGCTGCTCGCCGACACCCATCGCGAATGGGCCGCGCGCACCGGCCATGCCGTGCTGGAACGCTACGGCATGACCGAAACCAACATGAACACCTCCAATCCCTATGACGGCGACCGCGTGCCCGGCGCGGTCGGCCGGGCGCTGCCCGGCGTCGCCGTGCGCGTCACCGATCCGGAGACCGGAACCGAACTGGCGCGCGACACCATCGGCATGATCGAGGTCAGGGGGCCGAACGTGTTCAAGGGCTACTGGCGGATGCCGGAAAAAACAAAAGCCGAATTCCGCGACGACGGCTTCTTCATCACCGGCGATCTCGGCAAGATCGACGGCCAGGGCTACGTCCACATTCTCGGCCGCGGCAAGGACCTGGTGATCTCCGGCGGCTTCAACGTCTATCCGAAGGAAATCGAAAGCGAGATCGACGCCATGCCCGGCGTGGTCGAATCGGCCGTGATCGGCGTCCCCCATGCGGATTTCGGCGAGGGCGTCACCGCCGTGGTGGTGCGCGACAAGGGCGCCAAGGTCGATGAAGCCGCGGTGCTGCGCGCGCTCGACGGCCGGCTGGCAAAATTCAAGATGCCGAAGCGGGTGATCGTGGTCGACGAACTGCCGCGCAACGCCATGGGCAAGGTGCAGAAGAACATCTTGCGCGACAGCTATGCGGATATCTACAAGAAGTAGTTCAGCGATTTCGAAGTTCGGTAGCAGTGAGAATCGTCATTCCGGGGCGCTTGTAGCGCGCCGAGCGCGGGACGCGCGAGCCCGCTACAGCAGGCTGATGACGAACCGGCTGCCGACGATCAAAAGATAGCCGCCGAACGCCATCTCCAGGGTCCGCTTCGACATCGCATGGGCGGCGCGGACGCCGAGCGGCGCGGTCAGCAGGCTGGTCGGCATCACCAGCACGGCGCCGATCAGGGAGACATAGCCGAGCGCAAACGGCCATTGCAGCGCGGCGACCTCGGGATAATGCGCCGCCGCGGGCCAGCCGGCATAGACATAGCCGAGCGCGCCGGGGATCGAGATCAGCACCGCCAGCGCCGAGGAGGTCGCGACCGCCTGGTGGATCGGCCGGCCGTAGAACGTCATCAGCAGATTGGAGAACAGGCCGCCGCCGATGCCCATCAAGGTCGACAGCAGCCCGACCAGGAAGCCGTAGGCCTGCATCAGCGGGCCCTTGGGAAAATCCTCGCCGAATTTCCAGCTTTGGCGCGAAAGCAGCAGGCGCGCCGCGGCGGAATAGGCCACCGCCACGAACACGATCTTGAACAGCCGCTCCGGCGCGTAGCGCGCGGTAACGCTGCCGGCGATCACGCCGGCCAGCACCGGCAGCCACCAGAGGCGCAGGATCGCCATGTCGACCGCGCCGCGGGCGCGGTGGGCGCGATAGGAGCGGATCGAGGTCGGAATGATCACGGCGAGCGAGGTGCCGATGCACAGCGGCATCCTTACCTCGAGCGGGACGCCGGCCAGCCGGAAGCATTCGTAAAACACCGGCACCAGGATCGCGCCGCCGCCGATCCCGAACACGCCGGCGAGAAACCCCGACAAGGCGCCGACCGCGACCAGCAGAAGCGCCAGTTCTGCCAGTTCGGAGACGTTCAGTCCCGCCATCATCGTCCCGCCCCTGCCGCGCGCCTTGCGCGTTAGCCGCGCATCCGCTCGTGAATCGAGCTTCAGCCGGCCAGCCAACAGGACCGCGGCGTCCTGTCAATCCCCGCCAATGCAGGGCTCATCTGAAGCTATGAACATTCATTCGCAAACGGCGATTTCGCCGTTGCGCTGGCTGTTTCGACTTCGTAAATAGACTTCGTCTATCGCGATCCCCGAAGGGCCCTGCGCGGGCCCGCAAACCCTCAAAGCCGCCGATGAACGCCAGGATCGAACGACCGCTTTCGCCGCACGCCCAGATCTATCGCTGGACCCTGACGATGGCGCTGTCCATCGTCCATCGCGCCACCGGCGTCGCCCTGTATTTCGGCACTTTGCTGCTGGCATGGTGGCTGATCGCCGCGGCGACCGGGCCTGCGGCCTATGCCAACGTGCAGGCCTTTACCGGCAGCTTCATCGGCCGACTGATCGTGTTCGCCTATACCTGGGCGCTGCTGCATCATCTGCTCTCCGGCGTCAGACACCTGGTCTGGGATCTCGGCTACGGCTTCAAGGCCAGCGAGCGCGAGGCGCTGACCTGGGGCGCGCTGGTCGGCGGCATTTCGCTCACGGTGCTGCTGTGGATCGTCGCCTACGCGATCGGAGGCGGACGATGACGGTGCCAGATTCCCACGCTCCCGGCTCGATGCGCACCCCGCTCGCCCGGGTGCGCAGCCTCGGCGCCTCGCATTCCGGCACCGGCGACTTCTGGCGCCAGCGCGTCACCGCGGTGGCGATGGTGCTGCTGATGGTGCCTGTCATCGTGGTGGTGATGATGCTGCTCGGCCGCAACCAGGCCGGCGCCGCCCAGATCCTCGGCTCGCCGGCGATCGCGATCATCATGCTGCTGTTCATCATCGCCAGCGCCTGGCACATGAAGATCGGCATGCAGGTGGTGATCGAGGACTATGTCCACCACGAGGCGCTGAAACTGGCGGCCATCATGGCCAACAACTTCTTCAGCATCGCGGTGGCGCTGGCCTCGATCTACGCCATTCTCAAACTGTCATCTGGAGTGTAGCGCATGGCCGCTGACGGCAACGGCGCAAACGGCAGTGGTAGCTTTGCCAGCAACGGCCACGCCTATCCGATCGAAGACCACAGCTACGACGTCGTGGTGGTCGGCGCCGGCGGCGCCGGGCTGCGCGCGGTGGTCGGCTGCAGCGAAGCCGGGCTGCGCACCGCCTGCATCACCAAGGTGTTTCCGACCCGCTCGCACACGGTGGCGGCGCAGGGCGGCATCTCGGCGGCGCTCGGCAACATGCACGAGGACAACTGGCGCTGGCACATGTACGACACCGTCAAGGGGTCGGACTGGCTCGGCGACCAGGACGCCATCGAATACATGGTGCGCAACGCGCCCGAGGCGGTCTACGAACTGGAGCATTGGGGCGTGCCGTTCTCGCGCACCGAGGACGGCAAGATCTATCAGCGGCCGTTCGGCGGCATGACGCTGGACTACGGCAAGGGCCAGGCGCAGCGCACCTGTGCCGCCGCCGACCGTACCGGCCATGCCATGCTGCACACCATGTACGGCCAGGCGCTGCGCCACGCCGCCGAATTCTACATCGAGTTCTTCGCCATCGACCTGATCATGGACGACCAGGGGGTTTGCCGCGGCGTGATCGCGCTGAAACTCGACGACGGCACGCTGCACCGCTTCCGCGCCCAGACCACGATCCTCGCCACCGGCGGCTATGGCCGCGCCTACGCCTCCTGCACCTCGGCGCACACCTGCACCGGCGACGGCGGCGCCATGGCGCTGCGCGCCGGCCTGCCGCTGCAGGACATGGAGTTCGTCCAGTTCCATCCGACCGGAATCTACGGTTCGGGCTGCCTGGTCACCGAAGGCGCGCGCGGCGAGGGCGGCTATCTGGTCAATTCCGAGGGCGAGCGCTTCATGGAGCGCTACGCGCCGTCCGCCAAGGACCTCGCCTCGCGCGACGTGGTGTCGCGGGCGATGACCATCGAAATGCGCGAGGGCCGCGGGGTCGGCAAGAAGAAGGACCATATCTTCCTGCACCTCGACCATCTCGATCCCAAGGTGCTGCACGAGCGGCTGCCGGGGATCTCCGAATCGGCCCGGATCTTCGCCAATGTCGACGTCACCCGCGAGCCGATCCCGATCCTGCCGACGGTGCACTACAACATGGGCGGCATCCCCACCAATTATCACGGCGAGGTGCTGACCAAGAAGGACGGCGACGACAACGCCATCGTGCCCGGCCTGATGGCGCTCGGCGAAGCCGCCTGCGTGTCGGTGCATGGCGCCAACCGGCTCGGCTCCAACTCGCTGATCGACCTCGTGGTGTTCGGCCGCGCCGCCGCCTTGCGCTGCGCCGAAAAGCTGACGCCGAACGGCAAGCAGCCGGAACTGCCGGCCGGCTCGGCCGACAAGGCGCTCGGCCGGCTCGATCGTTACCGCTACGCCTCCGGCGGCACCCCGACCGCACGGCTGCGCGACAACATGCAGCACGTGATGCAGAACAATTGCGCGGTGTTCCGCACCGGCGAGGTGCTGGAGGAAGGCCAGAGCCTGATCCACAAGGTGCATGGCGGCATCAGCGACATCGCGGTGACCGACCGCTCGCTGACCTGGAATTCGGATCTGGTCGAGACCCTGGAATTCGACAATCTGATCGTGCAGGCGGTGGTGACGATGGAATCGGCGGCCAACCGCACCGAAAGCCGCGGCGCCCATGCCCGCGAGGATTTCCCCAGCCGCGACGACAAGAACTGGATGAAGCACACGCTGGCGTGGATCGACGACGGCGGCAAGACCTCGATCGATTATCGCCCGGTGCACGACTACACCATGACCAATGACGTTCAATACATCCCGCCCAAGGCGCGGGTGTACTAGGCACTGCTCGTCATGCGCGGGCTCGACCCGCGCATCCAGCCATCTTCGCGAGAAGATGGATTTGCCGGATCGGGTCCGGCAATGACGGATGAAACAAGAAGGCTAGACAGCATGGTTGAATTCGCACTGCCGAAAAACTCGAAGATCACCGGCGGCAAGACCTGGCCGAAGCCCGAGGCCGCGACCGAGACCCGCGAGTTCAAGGTCTATCGCTGGAACCCGGACGACGGCAAGAATCCCTCTACCGATACCTATTATATCGACATCCATGACTGCGGCCCGATGGTGCTCGACGGCCTGATCTGGATCAAGAACCACATCGATCCCACGCTGACCTTCCGCCGCTCCTGCCGCGAAGGCGTCTGCGGCTCCTGCGCCATGAACATCGACGGCCAGAACACGCTGGCCTGCACCAAGTCGATGCACGACGTGAAGGAGGGCGCGGTCAGGATCAATCCGCTGCCGCACCAGCCGGTGGTCAAGGACCTGGTGCCGGACCTCACCAATTTCTACGCCCAATATGCCTCGATCGAGCCGTGGCTGAAGACCACGACGCCGACGCCGCAGAAGGAATGGCGGCAGAGCCACGAGGACCGCGAAAAGCTCGACGGCCTCTACGAATGCATCCTGTGCGCCTGCTGCTCGACCTCGTGCCCGAGCTACTGGTGGAACAGCGACCGCTTCCTCGGCCCCGCCGCGTTGCTGCAGGCCACCCGCTGGGTCAAGGACAGCCGCGACGAAGCCACCGGCGAGCGGCTCGACAATCTCGAGGATCCGTTCCGGCTGTATCGCTGCCACACCATCATGAACTGCGCCAAGGCCTGCCCGAAGGGACTCAATCCCTCCGAGGCGATCGCCGAGCTGAAGCTGAAGCTGGTCGAACGGCAGGTCTGAAGCGGCGGCGGTGAACGACTAACCGCGGAGCCTGTGGCCGCCCCCACCCCGACCCTCCCCCGCAAGGAGCGGGAGAGGCGGCGCGTTTCGTTGTGTGGCGCCCGCCGCGTAAATAAATGGGCCGCGATGGGCGATGCCTGCCGCGCCGATGCCTGAGCTCAGCGCCCGCTCCCACCGCAGCCTGCTCGCTCTGCCGCTGGACGACCTGCGTTGCAGGCCAGTCGTTCGCGGGCTAGCCTTCGGCGAAACATGAACCGGAAGCGGTCGTATGCCAGCCGCATCGCCCATCATCCTGCATCATTTCGACCAGTCGCCGTTCTCGGAAAAGGTGCGCGTCGCCTTCGGCCTGAAGAACCTCGCCTGGAGCTCGGTCAGGATCTCGCGGATCATGCCGCGCCCCGATCTGATGCCGCTGACCGGCGGCTACCGGCGCACGCCGGTGATGCAGATCGGCGCCGACATCTATTGCGACACCCTGTGCATCCTCCGCGAACTGGAACGGCGGTTTCCGGACCCGACCCTGCTGCCGGCGGGATCGCAGGGGCTCGGCTGGGCCAGCGCGATGTGGACCGACCGCTCGTTCTTCCAGAACACGGTGAACCTGGTGTTCGGTTCGCTGGCCGACAAGGTGCCGCCCGATTTCATCGCCGACCGCGAGAAGCTGCGTGGCGCCAAGTTCGATGTCGCGGCCATGACCGCGGCAATCCCGCAGATGCGCGACCAGTTTCGCGCCCACCTGCAGTGGATCGATGCGCAGCTCGGCGATGGCCGGCCGTGGCTGGGCGGCGACAGGCCCGGGCTCTGCGACATCAACGCCTACATGAACCCGTGGTATGTCCGCGCCAATCTTGCCGCTGCCGATGACATGCTGGCCGAGTTCGGCCATGCGCGGGCCTGGGAGGCGCGCCTGCGCGGCATCGGCCACGGCCGCCGCAGCGAAATAGCGAGCGCCGAGGCGCTCGCCATCGCCACCGCCGCCGTGCCGACGACCGCCGAGCTGGCCGATCCCTTCGATCCCAACGGCCGCAAGCCCGGCGACCGGGTCGAGGTCGCGCCCGACGATTACGGCAAGGTCAAAGTCTCCGGCGAGATCGTCGCGCTGTCGCCGCAGCACATCGCGATTCGCCGCCACGATCCGCGCGCCGGCGAGGTGGTCGTGCATTTTCCGCGCGCCGGGTTTTGGGTGACGCCGGCTTAGGGCAGCGCGCTGCCTTGCTTTGTCAGCCTTTACCGATTGTTCTTGATCTGTTCATAAGCTCCGGCGACAGTCGGCGCCGGCCGATTCGCCCCTCCGCGACGACCCGGCGCAGCTTGCCGGAGGCGTTGTGAGCCGGACGGGAATCACGGCATCTGCTGCTCGATCTCCGGGGAATCATTTTCGTGGCAGCGGCCTATCTCGACAGCCTCAATCCGGAACAGCGGCGCGCCGTCGAATACGGCACCCTTGGGCCGGGGCCGTTCGCGCCGCTGCTGGTGATTGCCGGCGCCGGATCCGGCAAGACCAACACCCTGGCGCATCGCGTCGCGCATCTGATCGTCGGCGGCGCCGATCCCCGGCGTATCCTCTTGATGACGTTTTCGCGCCGCGCCGCCGCGGAGATGACGCGGCGGGTCGAACGCATCGCCCGCAACGTGATGGGCGACAAGGCCGCCACGATGACCGACGCGCTCACCTGGGCCGGCACCTTCCACGGCATCGGCGCGCGGCTGCTGCGCGAATACCACGACCAGATCGGGCTCGACCCCGCCTTCACGATCCACGACCGCGAGGATTCCGCCGACCTGATCAACCTGATCCGCCACAATCTCGGCTTCTCCCGAACCGAAAGCCGGTTTCCGGCCAAGGGCACCTGCCTTGCGATCTACTCGCGCTGCGTCAATGCCGAGACCGCAATCGAACAGGTCCTGGGATCGTCATTTCCCTGGTGCGCCGGCTGGGCGGACCAGCTGAAGGAACTGTTCGGGGCCTATGTCGAGGCCAAGCAGCGCCAGTGCGTGCTCGATTACGACGACCTGCTGCTGTACTGGGCGCAGACCATGCGCGATGCCGCGCTCGCCGGTGACATCGGCGGCCGCTTCGACCATGTGCTGGTCGACGAATACCAGGACACCAACCGGCTGCAGTCGTCGATCCTGCTGGCGCTGAAACCCGAAGGCCACGGCCTCACCGTGGTCGGCGACGACGCGCAGTCGATCTATTCGTTCCGCGCCGCCACCGTGCGCAACATCCTCGACTTTCCCGGCCAGTTCGCGCCGCCGGCCAATGTCGTCACGCTCGACCGCAATTACCGCTCGACCCAGGGCATTCTCGCCGCCGCCAATGGCGTGATCGACCTGGCCAAGGAGCGCTTCACCAAGAACCTGTGGACCGACCGGGCCGAGGGCTCAAGGCCCCAGCTCGTCAGCGTGCGCGACGAAGCCGACCAGGCGCGCTATGTCGTCGAGCGGATTCTCGAGAACCGGGAATCCGGCACGGCGTTGAAGCAGCAGGCGGTGCTGTTCCGCACCTCGAGCCACAGCGGCCCGCTGGAAGTCGAACTGACCCGCCGCAACATCCCGTTCGTCAAGTTCGGCGGCCTGAAATTCCTCGACGCCGCCCACATCAAGGACATGCTGGCGCTGCTGCGCTTTGTCGAGAATCCGCGCGACCGCGTCGCCGGCTTCCGGCTGATGCACCTGATCCCGGGGGTCGGTCCGAGTTCGGCGCAGCGGGCGCTCGACCACATGGTCGATAGCGCCGATCCGATTCGGGCGCTGGCAGAAGCGCCGGTGCCGCCGCGCGCCGGCGACGGCTGGACCTCCTTCCTTGCCGCCATCGCCGAGCTGCGCCATTCCAACTGGCCGAGCGACCTCGAACGCGCCCGGCTCTGGTACGAGCCGCAGCTGGAGCGGATCCACGAGGATGCCGAGACCCGCCGCGCCGATTTGATCCAGCTCGAGCAGATTGCCAGCGGCTATCCGTCGCGGCAGCGCTTCCTGACCGAACTGACGCTCGATCCGCCCGATGCCACCAGCGACCAGGCCGGCGTCCCGCTGCTCGACGAGGACTATCTGATCCTGTCGACGATCCACTCCGCCAAGGGCCAGGAATGGAAATCGGTGTTCGTGCTCAACGTGGTCGACGGCTGCCTGCCGTCCGACCTCGGCGCCGGCACCTCGGCCGAACTCGAGGAAGAACGCCGGCTGCTCTACGTCGCCATGACCCGCGCCAAGGACGATCTGCAGCTGGTGCTGCCGCAGCGTTTCTTCACCCACGGCCAGCACGCGCGCGGCGACCGCCACGTCTATGCCGCGCGCACGCGTTTCATTCCGGACCGCCTGCTCGGCCTGTTCGAAAAGACCGCCTGGCCGAAGGCAGTCGCCGTTGCCGCGCCCGGGCCGGCGAGCCCGCGGCCGCGCATCGACGTCGGCGCCAGCATGCGCGGAATGTGGCGCTGAGGTGAGCGGCTCTGCCCCGTCAGGCCGCGTCAGGCCGCGGGGTCGCCGAAGCTTTTGCATTTTGCCGGCGGAAGGCGCCGGGCGTCATGCCGACCACGCGATGAAAGGCCTTGCTCAGGGCGGCGTCGCTCTCATATCCGACCTGATTGGCGATCTCGGCGAGCGAGCGCTCGGTGCCGCGCAGCAGCACTCCGGCGCGAAACATCCGCCACCGCGTCAGGTATTCCAGCGGCGCCTCGCCGAGCCTGGCCTTGAAGCGCGCGGCGAAGGCCGAACGCGACATGTTGGCGACGGAGGCGAGTTTCTGCACCGTCCATGGCTCCGCCGGTTTGCCGTGAAGCGCGCGCATTGCAACTGCGATGCGCCGGTCCGACAATGCCGCGAGCCAGCCGACGTCATTCTCGCCGGCATCGGCGAGATGACCGCGGATCGCCTGCACGAACAGGATATCGGCCAGGCCGCTGACCACGACGCCGGAACCGAGCCCGGGGCGCTCGGTTTCCTGCGCCAGCAATTGCAGGGCCGCTTTGAGAATGTCGGTCCGGTAACCGTCAACCCTCGTGTGCAGCACCCGCGGCAGCAGCGCCGTCAGCGGGCGGGCACCGAGATCGTCATAGACGAACCAGCCGGTCACCACGGTCGCGGCGGTGCCGCCGCCGCCGACGCTGACCGCGCCGTCGACCAGCCTGGGGACCAGGTCGAAACAATTCTCCGTCGGCGACCGCGGATGATCGCCGAGCACATAGCCCGATCCATCCAGGATCACATAGCAATCGCCGGTCGCAAGCTCGACCGACTTCGCAGGCTGGTCGGTGGTGAGCCAGCATGAACCTGACACCACAAGGCCGAACCTCGCGGTGGTGCCGGCCTTGAATCGGATACCCCAGGGGGCGCTGGCGTCGAGCCGGGCGTAGAGCGATTCGCGGACCCGCATCGCGGCAAAGGCATCGTCCAACGGATCCATGGCCTCTCTCCGGTACGCCGAAAACTGGACGTTTGGACAATAATCTAATGCGTCTGGCTATTCATCGTCCAGAGATCCCAGCAGATAGTCCCGGCAACAAGCTGGATCAGACCTATGGAGACCGGGATGAAAGCCTTCCGATTTGTCAGTTTTGGCAGCCTCGACGGCCTCAAACCGCATCAGGCAGCGTCGCCGAGACCCGGGCCATGCGAGGTCGTGGTCCGCATGCGGGCGGCGTCGCTGAACGTCCGCGACGTCATGATCGCCGAACAGCGCTATGCGGTGCCCGGCAAGGCCGGGGTCATTGCCCTCAGCGACGGCGCGGGCGAGATCGTCGAATGCGGCCCGGGCGCTTCCCGTTTCAGGACCGGCGACCGCGTCACCGCGACCTATTTTCCGCAATGGCGGGACGGCCGGCTCGATTTCCAGATGGCCTTCGATCAGTACGGCTGCACCCGCGACGGGGCCGCGGCCGAATACGCGCTTTATCACCAGGACGCGCTGGTCGCGATACCCGAGCATCTGAGCTTTGAGGAGGGCGCGACGCTGACCTGCGCGGCGGTTACCGCCTGGTCGGCCCTGACCACGCTGCCGCGCGGCATCCTGCCCGGCGAGCGCGTGCTGACCATGGGCACCGGCGGCGTGCCGCTGTTTGCATTGCAGTTTGCCAAGGCCATGGGCGCCGAAGCGATCGCGCTGACCTCGAGCGCTCCGAAAGCGCTGCGGCTGAAGGCGCTCGGCGCCGATCATGTGATCGACACCCGCGCCGATCCGGATTGGGAAAAGCTGATTCCCGGCCTGACCGACGGCCGCGGCGTCGACCACATCATCGAGACGGGCGGCGTCAGGACCATCGAGCATTCGCTGCGCGCGGTCGGCGCCGACGGCCAGATCGCGTCGATCGGCGTCATGCGCGGCGCCGATCTGAAGATCGACCCCGTCCCGCTTGGCAGCGCCTACGCCAGCATCCGCCGCATCTTCGTCGGCAGCCGCGCCTCGTTCGAAGCCATGAACCGCGCGATCCGGCTGCACCGGATCCGGCCGGTCATCGATCACGTGCGGCCGTTCGATGACACCGTCGAAGCGCTGCACGCCTTCAAGGCACAAAACCACTTCGGCAAGATCGTGCTTTCGATCGCATGACCCTGCCGCCTGAGCCTCCTGTCGCAACGAAAGCCATGATCATGTCGAACGCAGAAAGTATCGCTCAACGCTACGTCCATATCTGGAACGAAACCGATCCCGACGCCCGCCGCGCCGGGGTCGCCGCGCTCTGGATCGAGGACGGCACACATTATGTGAGGCAGCGCGAAGTGCGCGGCCACGCCGATCTGGAGGTGCGCGTCGCCACGTCGCATCAAACCAATGTCGTCGAAAGGAAATTCCAATTCGAGGTCGCTGGCGGCATCGAGCAGCTGCGCGACATGGTCAGGTTCAACTGGCGCATGGTGCCGAAGGCCGGCGGCGCGGTCGCAGCCACCGGCCTGATCGTGCTGCTGCTGGCCCACGATGGCCGGATTCGAACCGATTACCAGTTCATCGACCCGGACTGATCGCTGCCGGACTGCCGCGCGAACAGGGAAAAGCCGCGTTGGAGTTGGCGGCAAAGTCGGCTATGCATGCCGCCGCTTCCAATGCCCCGACGCGAGGACCGTTTGACGATTCCCACACCGCCACGAGGTGCCGCCAACGATCCGGGCGCGCCGCCGTTCGGGGCCTTCGCGCCGAACCCGGCGCAGCAGGCCGTGATCGCGCTGGCGCAGCGCAGCCGGCTGAAGCGCGGCGCGTTCCGTCCGATGCTGTCGCGGCTGGTCAACCTGCTGCGTGCCGGTCCGCTCGACGTGCAATATCAGGGCGCCTCGTTCCGGTTCTATCATCAGGCCAGCGCCACCGAGCGCGGCGCGTTGTTCAATCCCGACTACAATATCGAGGAGCTGGATTTCCTGCGCGCCCATACCCCTGCCGGCGGCGTGTTCGTCGATGTCGGCGCCAATGTCGGCACCTATGCCATGGTGCTGGCGCGAAAGGTCGGTGCGGGCGGAACGGTGATCGCGATCGAGCCGCATCCGATCACCCATGCGCGGCTGGCCTTCAACCGCGCCGCGTCCGGCTTCCGGCAGGTCCGCCTGGTGGCCGCCGCCGCCGGCCCCGCCGATGGCGAGCTCATGATCGAAACCGACGGCGACAATCTCGGCGCCAGCCATATCGTCACCGGCGAGCGCGCCGGCCGCGCCATCCGGGTGCCGTCGCTGCGGCTGCTGCGCATTCTCGTCGATGCCGGCGTCGACCATGTCGACGCGCTGAAGATCGATGTCGAGGGTTTCGAGGACCGCGTGCTGACCGGATTCTTTTCGCAGGCCCCGCCGTCGCTGTGGCCGGGCGCGGTGGTGATCGAACACCTGTCGCGGCACGAATGGCTCGACGACTGCATCGCCGACATGCGCCGGCGTGGCTATGCCGAAGCCGGCAGGACCCGCAGCAACACGCTGCTGGTGAGAGCGCAACCGGCGCAGGATTGACGGCAATGCCGGCCGGCCGCGGAACATTGTCTCTCCGGGGCCGTTGACGCAGGCCAGAATTTCCGGAAAGCAGCGCCATGCCGATCGAGCCGACCCAGGATCCGCCGATCGCGCCGGGACAGCCCTCGGAGCCGCCGCAGGAAAGCCCGCCGGGAAGTCCTCGGCCGGAGGTGCCGCCGCCGATGCAGGAGCCCGGCGAACCGCCGCAGCCGGAAGAACTGCCGGGCCAGATGCCCGACGAGTTGCCGGTGCGCGGACCGGAGCCGCCGCCGATGAACTATCCCGAGACCGATACCGCAAGTTCGGATATGCCGGGATCGCAGTCCGCGCTTTGATGCGGGCCCGCCCGGTGCCCGCCGTGGAAAATCCAGAACTTCGATTTGAAACCATCGCCTGAATGCGCAATGAACAAGCGCGCATCGGGACTTTGTCGCTTCAGAAATAAAAACCGATCCGCCTTTGAACGCCGCCACAATCCGGCCTAACGCTTATTCGTTGATCGTTCGACACTGTTGTCGAAGATTTTTTTCGGGGGAATTCCAATCATCATGACCAGACTTCGTCTCGTGCTGCTTGCCACCACCGCCCTGACCGCGATGCATTTTGCAGCCGCGCCATCGCACGCGCAAACCGGTCCGCTGGTTGTGGCGCAGGCCAACGAAGGCCCCGAGGGAAAACCCAAGCCGCCGCCAAAGGGCGCGCCTGCCAAGCCGGCGCCGCCGAAGGCCGCTCCGCCGCGTCCGGCACCGCCCGCTGCCGCACCACCGCCGCGCCCTGCCCCGCCGGCCGCGCCGCCGCCGCATGTGCCGCCCGCCGCCGCGCCGCCGCAGCATCCGACACCGCCGGCTCCGCCGGCCGCAGCGCCGCCGCCTGCCGCGCCAAGACCCCCGGCGCCGCCGAGCGGCGCTCCTGCCATCGAGCGCCAGGAGAGAAACGCTCCGGCCGCGGTGCCGCCGCCGCGAACCGGCGCACCGACCAATCCGGCGCCGAACGCCGCTCCCGCACCCGGCGCAGCCGGAGGCCAGACCGCGCTGCCGCCGCGCGGCGCGGCGCTGGCGCGCCGCGCGCCGCCGACGGTCGCTGCGCCGCTGCCGGCGCTGCCGCCAAGGGCTCAGGCCCTGACGCCGATCGCACCCGGCGCCGCTGCGCAGGGGCCGCACCGCATGGACGACTTCCGTGCCGCGCGGCAGGAGACCCAGCAGGGCGGCCGCACCGTCTTCACCGAGCCCGGCCGCGTCATCGTGGTCGATCCCGGCGGCCAGTCGTTCATCCGTCACGACGAGACGGATCGATTCCGTTTCGGCGCCCGCGACATCCAGACCCAGCAGGTCGGTGCCGACACCCGCACCATCGTGTTCCGGCCCGACGGCAGCCAGATCATCACCGTGATCGGCCCCGACGGCCAGTTGCTGCGCCGGATCCGCAGGGATGCGCAGGGCCGCGAGATCATCATCATCGACAACAGCTATCGCGATCCCAACGCGGTCGGCGGATTCTATGTCGACCTGCCGCCGCCGATCATCAACATTCCCTACGACCGCTACATCGTCGAGGCCGACGGCGCGCCGCCGGACCTGATCTACGACACCATGGAGGCGCCGCCGGTGGAGCGGATCGGACGGCGTTATTCGCTCGACGAGATCCGCTACAGCCCGTCGGTGCGCCAGCTGATGCCCAGCATCGATCTCAACACCATCAACTTCGAAACCGGATCGTGGGAGATTCCGCCGGACCAGGCGGCAAGGCTGCAGGGCATCGCCGACGGCCTCAACCGGGCGATCGCGCGCAACCCGCGCGAGGTGTTCTTGATCGAAGGCCACACCGACGCGGTGGGATCGCCGGTCGACAATCTGTCGCTGTCGGACCGCCGCGCCGAATCCGCCGCCGAACTGCTGACCCAGCAGTTCGGGGTGCCCGCGGAAAACCTGACCTCGCAAGGTTATGGTTCGCAATATCCGAAAGAGCAGACCGACGGGCCGAGCCGGATCAACCGCCGCGTCACCATCCGCCGCATCACGCCGCTGCTCAACGGCGGAACGGCGTCGCTGCCGCCGCCGCCCCCGGGCATCGCGCCGCCGCGCTGAACGAAGCATTCGTCAAATGAAATGGCCGGGAGCAATCCCGGCCATTTTTGACTCTGTCGCTCCGTCGAGTTGGTGAAGGCGCTCTTTGCGCCGTGCGCACCATGCGCACCATGCGCGGGAATTTATGACCGGGCGCGTCCGCGCGCCCCATTGGTTTCGGCACCCCGCGCCGCTTGATCGTCCCGGCGTTCGCGCCTCAGCCCTTGTCGCTGTCGAGCTTGAAGACGGGCGAGCCCTGGCCGCCCGACAGCAGGCCGGTCTTGGCGTAGAGATCGAGCTTGGCGCGGGTATCGGTGATATCCAGGTTGCGCATGGTCAGCTGGCCGATGCGGTCGGCCGGCGTGAACGCCGCATCCTCGACCTTTTCCATGCTCAGCCGGTCCGGCTGATAGGTCAGATTGGGGCTCTCGGTGTTCAGGAACGAGTAGTCGTTGCCGCGGCGCAGCTCCAGCGTCACCTCGCCGGTGACCGCGCGCGCGACCCAGCGCTGGGCGGTTTCCCGCAGCATCAAGGCCTGCGAATCGAACCACCGCCCCTGATACAGCAGGCGGCCGAGGCGCATGCCGCTGATCCGGTATTGCTCGATGGTGTCTTCGTTGTGGATGCCGGTGACCAGGCGCTCATAGGCGATGTGCAGCAGCGCCATGCCGGGAGCCTCATAGATGCCGCGGCTCTTGGCCTCGATGATCCGGTTCTCGATCTGGTCGCTCATGCCGAGGCCGTGGCGGCCGCCGATGGCGTTGGCCTCCAGCAACAGCGCGACCGGATCGGAAAAACTGCGGCCGTTCAGCGCGACCGGCTGCCCTTCCGCAAAACGCACGGCGACCGTTTCGGCCGCGACGCTGCAGTCGTCGCGCCAGAACGGCACGCCCATGATCGGATTGACGATTCTGATGCCGCGGTCGAGCCGTTCGAGATCCTTGGCCTCGTGGGTGGCGCCGAGCATGTTGCTGTCGGTCGAATAGGCCTTTTCGGCGCTCATCTTGTAGCCGAAGCCATGGGCAGTCAGGAACGCCGACATTTCGGCACGGCCGCCCAGTTCGTCGATGAACTGCTGGTCGAGCCATGGCTTGTAGATCCTGAGGCCCGGATTGGTCAGCAGGCCGTAACGGTAGAAGCGCTCGATGTCGTTGCCCTTGAAGGTCGAGCCGTCGCCCCAGACGTTGACGCCATCCTGCTTCATGGCCGCGACCAGCATGGTGCCGGTCACGGCGCGGCCGAGCGGCGTGGTGTTGAAGTAGGTGATGCCGCCGGTGGAGATGTGGAAGGCGCCGGATTGCACGGCCGCAATCCCCTCGTGAACCAGTTGCGAGCGGCAGTCCACCAGCACGGCGTTTTCGGCGCCGTACTCCAGCGCCTTGCGCGGAATCTCGTCGTAGTCGGCCTCGTCGGGCTGGCCCAGATTGGCGGTATAGGCAAAGACGCGCGCGCCCTTCTGCTTCATCCACAACAGCGCCGCGCTGGTGTCGAGACCGCCGGAAAAGGCGATGCCGACTTTTTCGCCCCTGGGCAGGCTTTTCAGGATCGTACTCATCAAACTTCCAATCGGTCGAGATCTGCAATGCCGCACGCGGCTTCAGCTGCGCGATAACAAATTTCGCAGCCCTCGGCACGCGTTTAATGGCGCCCGGGCGCTATGAAGCCGCTCCAGCCGACGGAGCAGGCCCGACGTCGCGGCCCCGCCATTTCTGCAAAAAGCGATATCCGGGCCAGGCCAGCCGGGTCAGCGCGGCATCGATGCCGGCGTCGGTGAGCCGGGTCTGCGACCAGCGGTAGATGTAGCCATAGGCCAGCCAGATCACCACGAAGGTCACCAGCCCCGCGGTGGCGACGTCGGTGAAGAAATGCCCGCCGAACGCCATCCGCAGCACGCTGGTGACGATCCCGAACAGGGTGGCGGCGGCATAGGCCAGCGGCCGCCAGGCCGGCGGCGCCAGCGCCGCCGGCGCATAGGTCCAGAACGCGGTGGCGCCCTCGCCGGAGAAGAACGAGCAGTTGCGGCCGCAACCGCCGCGCGGATCCCACCACGGCACGAACTGCAGCGGCCCGTTGAATTGCGTGACCACCACCGGGCGCGGCCGGCCCCAATGGCTCTTGAAGGTGAGATTGGTGAGGATCCCGGCCGACAGCAGCAGGGTCACCAGCAGGAACACGATCGCACGCCCCGACATCAGGAGCGGCCGGTCCGGCCGCACCAGCTTCACCACCAGCGCGATGATGGCCGGCAGCGCCATCGCCCAGGCGATCCACATCGCGCCGTCGCGCGCCACCGCCGCCAGCCCATTGAGCTTGAGCGGAAAGGTTTTTGTCGCCGGATCGTAGAACAGCGCCGCGAGTCGCAGGTCGAGCCCGGGATAGATCCCGAACAGCAGTCCGATGAAAAGCGCCAGGGCCAGCGCCGTGAAGAGTCCGGTCCGGTTCATGGCGCGGGGTTTAGCCGAGGGGGTTCAACATGAAAAGCTCTTGCGTCGCCCTTGTTGGCTCCGCCGGCACGTGGAGCGGCAGACCAAGTGCACCGTTTCTACGGCGGCGGCGGCGAATGCGACGGCAGCGGCGGCGGCGTCGGCAGCCGGCGCGGCGGCTCGCGCCAGGCGCCGGCATTGCGGCCTGCGACCAGCCAATAGACCAGCCCCGCCACGATCCCGGCCCCGGTCATGATTTCGAGATGACGCCGGACGATGCCCTCGAAGCTCAGGGTCGCCGGATCGAACGGGATCAAGGCCAGATAGCAGGCCAGGCCGATCAGGCCGCCGCCGGTCGCATAGGTCAGCGCGCCCCTGATGTAGAATGTCTCGGTGACGGCGACCACCAGCATCGCCGGCAGCAGCGCAAAGCCGCTGAGGAAGATGAAGCCGACCCCGAACACGATGTTGAGCGCGCCGGGATCGATCGGGCCGTCGGCAAGATCGCTGAATTCCGGAAACAGCACCGCGCCGACCACGATCATGCCCGCCACCAGGCAGGCGGCGAGAAATCCGATGAGAATGACGAACAGCCGGCCGATCAATGCCATGGCATCAAGCCGGTTTTGCCGCGATCGAAGGTCGCGTCATGGCCGTCAGTCCGTCATCGCCATGGCGCGCAGCGCCTGGCGTTCGCGCACCGACAATTTCTCGGTCTCCGATTTCAGCTGGCCGCAGGCGGCCAGAATATCGCGGCCGCGCGGCGTGCGCACCGGCGAGGAGTAGCCGGCATTGAAGATATATTCGGAAAACTTCTCGATCTGGTCCCAGTCCGAACACTGGTAGACCGTGCCCGGCCAGGGATTGAACGGAATCAGATTGATCTTGGCCGGAATGCCCTTCAGCATCTTCACCAGGAGCTTGGCGTCGTCGAGCGAATCGTTGACGCCTTTCAGCATCACATATTCGAAGGTGATGCGCCGCGCGTTGGACGAGCCGGGATAGTCGCGGCAGGCCTGCAGCAGTTCGGCGATCGGATATTTGCGGTTCAGCGGCACCAGCTCGTTGCGCAGCTCGTCGCGCACCGCATGCAGCGAGATCGCCAGCATGACCCCGATTTCGTCGCCGGTGCGGATGATGTTGGGCACCACGCCCGAGGTCGACAGCGTGATGCGGCGGCGGGAAATGCCGATGCCCTCATTGTCGGCGACGATCAGCAGCGCATCGCGCACCGCCTCGAAATTGTACAACGGCTCGCCCATCCCCATCATCACCACATTGGTGACGAGGCGGCTGCCGGTCGGGGTCACGCGGTCGGCCCAGTCGTTGAGGCGATCGCGCGCCACCATGACCTGCCCGACGATCTCACCGGCGGTGAGATTGCGCACCAGCCGCTGCGTGCCGGTGTGGCAGAACGAGCAGTTCAGCGTGCAGCCGACCTGCGAGGAAACGCACAGCGTGCCGCGATCGGTCTCCGGAATATAGACGCATTCGACCTCGTGCGCCTTCTCGACCTTGTCGCCGCTCGGCAGGCGCAGCAGCCATTTGCGGGTGCCGTCGGCGGAGACCTGCTCGGCGACCACCTCGGGACGCGCCACCGTGAAACTCGCCGCCAGCTCGTCGCGCATCGACCTGGAGATGCTGGTCATCTCGTCGAAATCCCTGGCGCCGCGGACATAGATCCAGTGCCACAGCTGCTGCACCCGCATCTTGCGCTGCGCCGGCGCCACGCCGATGCCGCCGAGCTGCTCGGCGAGCTCGGCGCGCGACAGCCCGACCAGCGACGGCTTGGCCGGCGGCTGGTAGGTCTCGAGCGCGATCTTTTCCAGCGGCGCGTTCGCGCCCGCCACGACATCGGCGTGCGGTGCCTCCGACATGGTATCGGTTTCGGCCGGAATGGCGGTCATGGTGTCACGATCCTGCATGAGACATCAGATAGGCTTTCCACGGCGTGCTGGAAAGCCATCAAGCTCGGCAATATTAACGCTTGGGCCGCCCCGCAGCGGAAACGCGCTCGCTCTGCCCGCGGGCCGCGGCACAATTCAGCCATACGCGATAGCCCTGCTGTGGGATGGGTACGGCCTGTCGTGGCCCGAACGCACCGCCCTTTTTGATATCCAACCCCGGAATCGGTTTCAGCGCCCGCAGGCCTGCGCCAGCCGGTCGAGCGCCTGGGCGAGACCCTTCAGCGAGAAGGTGTCGATGGTCTCGGTGCCCTTGGCCGAGACGCCCTTGACGGTGACGTCGGCGGCCTTGCGCATGGCCTCGACCATCCGCTCTTCCTCGGCGGCGTTCTTGATCCACAGCCCGTCGCCCTGGGTATACATCGCATAGGAGGCGCCGCCGACCTCCAGCGTCGATTCCGATCCCGGCTTGAGGGTGTAGCCGATCATGATCGAGACTTCGTTGACGACCTTTTCCGCCGGACGCGTCGAGACGAACGCATAGGCCGGGTCGCGCGGACGATTCGGCGGATTGGTTTTCGAAGACGACGGCTTGGCGAGCGCGAAGCACACCTTCCTGCCGTTCGGCGTCGCGGTATAGGCCCCCCAGGTGCCGAACTGGCCGATCAGCGACGGCTCCGCGCCGCCGGCAACGGCGGCGGCGGGCCGGGTGTCCGGCTTGGCCGCGGCGGATTTGGCCGCGCCTTTCGACGGCGCGTTCTGCGCCTGTGCCAGGCCTGCGGCCCCGCACATCACCACACTAGCCGCCAGAGCTGTCAGCCTTCGCCGCACGGACATCACCAAGTCTGGTTCCCCCAATATTGTGACTGGAAGATGGCCCGACATCTCCGCCACAGCGCGGCATGGATAGCGGGGAAAAGGCTTTTTGGGAAGGCAGTTACCGGGCATGGCGCCGGCACGTCGCGCGATTCAGTCCCGGTCTTTCGAACGCGCCGCGCGCTGTGCCTGCCACTGCGCGTCGCTCCATTGCAGGAGATCCTCGGCGCCGGAACTGCGCAGATGCGCGCCGCCGTCCTGCACGACCATCTCGCCATTGATGTAGCCGGCCGAATCCGAAATCAGGAAACTGGCAAGATCGGCAAGCTCGCGATGTTCGCCGACACGGCCGAGCGGATTGCGGGCGGCCGGTCCCTCGTCGCGGCCGTGCGGCCGCAGCTGGCCCGAGGCGCCCGCGGTCGGAAACGGGCCGGGCGCGATCGCCACCGTGCGGATGCCCCTCGGTCCCCATTCCACCGCAAGGCTCCTGGTCATGGCGAGCACCGCCGACTTCGCCATCGCCGAGGGCACCGTGAAGGCGCGGCCGGTGATGGTCGAGGTCGACAGGATGCTGAGCACCACGCCCTTGTGGCCGGCCTCGATCCAGCGCCGGCCCGCGGCCAGCGTGCAATACATCGCGCCATGCAGCGTCGGCGCCAGGATGGCGTCGGCGGCGCGAAACGACAACCGTTCGGTCTGCGCAAGAAACGTCGCGGCGGCGTTGTTGACCAGCACGTCGAGCGGCCGTTGGCGCCAGATCGCCTCCATCATGGCCTCGACATCGGCGCCGTCGCGAATGTCGCATCGGATCGCATCCGCCTTGCCGCCGAGCTCGCTTCGCATCCGCAGGGCGGCCGCCTCCAGCACCTCGAGCCTTCGGCCGCAGATGATCAGCTCGGCGCCCAGCCCGACGAAGCGGCGGGCCATCGCCGCACCGAGCCCGGAGCCGCCGCCGGTGACCAGAATGCGTTTCCCCGCCAGCAGGCCTTTTTCAAACATCGTTCGATTCCTCGTTTCGACCGTCATCGCGAGGAGCGCAGCGACCAAGCAATGCATGCTTCCCCGCGGCTTGGATTGCATCGCAAGAGCTCGCCAAGACGGACAGGAGCTGCGGAGGCGACCCAAAAGGCATGCGAATCAGATTGTAGCCCGGCTGCAAATCCGGCATGAAGCATCCAGCATTGTCATTCTGCGTCCGAAACTCCGGGTGTGTCCATGAAAGCCATTCTCTGCTCGCAATATTGCGGTCCCGACGATCTGGTGCTGGCCGATCTGCCGGATCCGGTGGCCGGACCCGGCGAGGCCGTGATCGCGATCAAATCGGCGGCGCTGAATTTCTTCGACCTCTTGATGATCCAGGGCAAGTACCAGATCAAGCCGCCGTTTCCGTTCTCGCCCGCGGCCGAAGTCGCCGGCGTGATCGAAAGCGTCGGCGCCGGCGTCACCGACCTCAAGGCCGGCGACCGCGTGGTGGCGTCCTGCGGCCACAACGGCGCGCGCGAGAAGATCGCGCTGCCGGCCAGTGCCATCGTCCGGATCCCCGACAATCTGGATTTCGACCGCGCCGCCGGCATCATCATCATCTACGGCACCGCGCTGCATGCGCTGGAGGACCGCGCCAGCTTCAGGCCCGGCGAAACCCTGGCGGTGCTCGGCGCCGCCGGCGGCACCGGCCTGGCGGCCTGCGAGCTCGGCAAGCTGATGGGCCTGAAGGTGATCGCCTGCGCCTCGTCCGACGACAAGCTGGAATTCGCCAAGGCCCATGGCGCCGAGCTCGGGCTCAACTACGCCACCGAGGACCTCAAGGAGGGACTGCGGCGGCTCACCGGCGGCAAGGGCGCCGACATCATCTTCGACCCGGTCGGCGGCAGCTATGCCGAAGCCGCGCTGCGCTCGATCGCATGGCAAGGCCGTTTTCTGGTGATCGGATTTGCCGCCGGCGAAATTCCGAAGATGCCGCTCAATCTGGCGCTGCTGAAGGGCTGCGACATTCGCGGCGTGTTCTGGGGCGCCTGGACCAAGCTCAACCCGGAGAAGAACCGCGCCAACCTGGAAAAGCTGGTGCAGTGGACCGCGGAAGGCAAGATCTCCTCGCATGTCGACCGCACCTTCCCGCTGGCGCAAACCGCCGACGCCCTCAAGGTGCTGGCCGGCCGCAAGGCGATGGGCAAGGTGATCCTGCATCCGTAAGGCGCCGCGACAGAACCGCGCTGCCGCGACCCGCGCGCGGTGACAAGGGGCGACGCGCTCAAATCTCCCGGTCGAGCCCGCGCTGCAGGGCGGCGCGGGCGGCGTCGCGGTGGTCGGGCGTGATGTGGGCCGCGACCAGCCGGATCGCGGTGGCCAGCACCGCGGCGTCGTCGGTAAAGCCGAGCACCGGCAGCATGTCGGGGATGATGTCGAACGGCAGGATGAAATAGGCGAGCGCGCCGAGCAATGTGGCCTGCACATGGCGCGGCGTCTGCTTGTCGAAGGCGCAATAATAGGCCGCCAGCAGGTCCTCGGCGAACGGAAGCCCGGCCGCCACCCGCTTCAGCTTGATCCAGAAACCCTTGCGCACGCTTTCGCGGTCGTTCGCCAGCCGGTCGGCCGGCTCGAAACCCATGGTGTGATCGGTCGCCATTGGCCAGGCTCGCTGCAGCCGCAGCGATCCATCGCGGCGGGCAACCTGCAACTTAGGCAGCTGACGCCCGACCTGCAAGATTGCGCCGTTGCGGTCACGCCATCCCGAACTGGCTGGCGATCGCGTTCATGGCGGTTGCAAGATCGATGTCGAGGGCGGTGACGCCGCCGGCGTCATGGGTGGCCAGTACCACTTCCACCGTCTTGTAGACGTTGCGCCATTCGGGGTGGTGATCGCGCTTTTCCGCCACCAGCGCCACGCGGCACATGAACCCGAAGGCTTCGTTGAAATCCCTGAAGATAAAGTTCCGCGCAATCGCCTCGCGGCCCGGAACTTCGCTCCATCCGGGCAGGGTTTCGAGCGCCGATGTTCGCGCTTCCGCCGACAGCCGCTCCGCCATGATCGCCTCTCCTGTTCCACTGATTTTACCCCAACCAGGCAGCCCCGCCCAGCGATCCATTCGGCCGAAGGCGGGCCTCCCGGCAACCATGACGCAGATGTAACGCCGCGCCAGCCGGAATTTTGCTACAATCGCGGCGCGACCCTATCGGCAAGCCGTATTGGCGACAGTCCTGGCAATATGAAATTGGACCGCAACCGATGAGCACGGGCCTCGACCTTGCGGGACCGACGAGGCCGTCGTCGCCGCGTCCGGCAAAGCGGAGGCTGATGTTCGTCGCCCTGGCGGCAATCCTGGCCGTGGTCGGTGCGCTGGCGGGAACCTACTATTTTGCGATGCGGCCGGAGACGTTGCGGATCGCCGTCGGTCCGGCCAACAGCGATGACGTCAAACTCGTCCAGGCCCTGACGCAGGGTTTTGCCCGGACCCGCAGTCAGATCCGTCTGCGCGCGATCCCGACCGATGGCGCCGTCGCCAGCGCCCAGGCGCTCGCCGACGGCAAGGTCGACCTCGCCATCATTCGCGGCGATCTCACCGTGCCGAAAAACGCGCAGGCGGTGGCGACGCTGCGCAAGAATGTCGCGGTGCTGTGGGTGCCGGCGGCCGCCAAGATCAAGGGCAAGAAGGCCGCCGTCGCGATCACCAGGATTGCGCAGCTCGCCGGACACCGGATCGGCGTGGTCGGCCGCACCGAGGCCAATGTCAATCTGCTCAAGGTGATCCTGCAGCAATATGGCGTGGATCCGGCCAAGGTCGAGATCGTCGAGTTCCCGGCCAGCGAGATTGCGGACGCGATCCGCAGCCAGAAGGCCGACGCCTATCTCGCCGCCGGGCCGGTCAACAGCAGGATCACGGCGGAGGCCCTCGCCGCATCGACCCGCGACGGCGCCGCGCCAACCTTCCTGGCGATCGATTCGGCCGAGGCGATTGCGCAAAATCATCCGGTCTACGAAGCGTCCGAGATTCCTGCCGGCGCCTTCGGCGGCTCGCCCGACCGGCCCGACGACGACGTGAAGACGATCAGCTTCTCGCATCACATCGTCGCCCGCAAGGATCTGTCGGATTCCACCATCGCCGCCTTCACCCGGCAGCTGTTCGCGGTCAGGCAGGCGGTAATGGCGGAATTCCCGATGGCCGCCAAGATCGAGACCCCGGATACCGACAAGGATGCGGTGATTCCGGTGCATCCGGGTGCGGCGGCCTTTGTCGATGGCGAGGAAAAGACTTTCCTCGACCGCTACAGCGATTTCATCTGGTGGGGGCTGATGGGCCTGTCGGCGATGGGTTCCGCCGGCGCCTGGTTCGCCGGTTATCTGAAGAAGGACGAGCGCAACACCAACACCTCGCTGCGCGAGCGGCTGCTGGACATGCTGGGCGCGGCGCGGCGCTGCGATTCCCTCGAGGAGCTCGACCGGATGCAGGCCGAGGCCGACGACATCCTGCGCAACACCCTGCAATGCTTCGAGCATGGCGCGGTCGAGGAGGGGGCGCTGACCGCGTTCAACATCGCGCTGGAGCAATTCCATAACGCCGTGGCCGACCGCAAGGCGCTGTTGATGAGCGTGCCGCAGACCCTGCAGCGGCCGGGCGCGTCGCTGCGGGCTACCGCACTGTAAGCGGCGCCCTGTAATTCAGCTGTCACACAAGCTTTCTAGGTCTGTCAGGACGATCGCGCATGATGTTGGCCGATCGAGGAGGCTTGCATGACGATCGGAATGGCTCGCAGGATTTCGCGCCGGCGGTTTCTCGCCACCGCCGCGGCGACCGGTGTCGGCGCCGTGGCGATGCCCTATCTCAGCCGCGCCGCCGACCGGCCGCAAATCACCCACGGCGTGCAGTCCGGCGATGTCGGCCCCGATGGCGGCGTGGTGTGGGCGCGGGCGGACCGGCCGTCGCAGATGCTGGTCGAGGTGGCCACCTCGGATTCGTTCCGCAATGCCAGGGTTTTGCCGCCGGTCGCCGCGCTGCCGGAGAGCGACTTCACCGCCAAGATGCTGCTGGAAAACCTGCCTGCCGGACAGGATATCTTCTACCGCGTCCGGTTCCGCGACCTGTCGCATACCGATGTTTCCAGCGAGCCCTCGGTCGGCCGCTTCCGCACCGCGCCGGCCGACCGCCGCGACGTCAGCTTCGTCTGGGGCGGCGATGTCGCCGGGCAGGGCTGGGGCATCAATCCCGACGATGGCGGCATGCTGACCTTCGAAACCATGCGCCGGCACCGGCCGGATTTCCTGCTGCATTCCGGCGACACCATCTATGCCGACGGCATCATTACCGCCGAGGTGAAGCTGCCTGACGGCAAATTGTGGAAGAACGTCACCATCCCGGAAAAGGCCAAGGTCGCCGAAACGCTCGACGAATTCCGCGCCGCGCACAAATACAATTTCCTCGACGACAATGTGCGCGCCTTCAATGCCGAGGTGCCGATCTTCGTGCAATGGGACGACCACGAGGTCACCAACAACTGGTCGGCGTCGAAGCAGCTGCCCGCGGCCTATCGCGAGCGCGACATCGCTTTGCTCGCCGCGCGCGCCTCGCGCGCGTTCCACGAAATGTATCCGCTGCGGGAAAGCATCGTCGAGCCGGGCCGGGTCTATCGCACCCTGAATTACGGGCCGCATCTCGATGTCTTCATGCTCGACGAGCGCAGCTATCGCGGGCCCAACGGGCCGAACCAGCAGACCGGCTACGGCCCGGACAGCTACTTCCTCGGTCCCGACCAGCTCGCCTGGCTGAAGCGCGCCCTGCTGAATTCGCGCGCCACCTGGAAGGTGATCGCCTCCGACATGCCGCTCAGCCTGATCGTCTATGATGACGCGGCGAACCGAAAAGGCTCGGAGGCCTTTGCGCAGGGCGACGGCCCGCCGCGCGGCCGCGAACTCGAAATCGCCGACCTGTTGCGCTTCATCAAGACCTCCGGCGTCACCAATACGGTGTGGCTGACGGCCGACGTGCATTACACCGCCGCGCATTACTACAACCCCGACAAGGCGCAGTTTCAGGATTTCGAGCCGTTCTGGGAATTCGTCTCCGGGCCGTTGCATGCCGGGACGTTCGGGCCGAACGAGCTCGACAACAGCTTCGGCCCCGAGGTGCGTTTCATCAAGGCCCCGGGCCTCGACAGGCAGAACCTGGCGCCATCGGAAGGCATGCAGTTCTTCGGTCACGTCAGGATCGACGGGGTGTCAGGACAGATGACGGTGACCCTGCGCGACCGCGCCGACGTGGCGCTGTGGTCCACCACCCTCGATCCCAAGCCGGGCTAGGGTCGGCAGCGCACCACGCCGCAAGGGCGGTGCCGTTGCGCAGGATCCGGGAAACGCCCGAACTCAAGGCGGCAAGAAGAAACCACGGCTCGCGCCGCCCGTCAGCCCTCGCCGCCGGGCTCGGGTCCACGGCGCAGGACGGATGCCAGCAAATCCGACGGGCAGGGTTTGGGCAGCCTCGGCACATCTGCCAATTCGGGCGGAAACGACCCGACGGCGTCGTAACCGGTGACGAAGACGAACGGGACCTGCAACGCGTGCAGCCGTTCGGCGATCGCAAAACTGTTTTCGCGAATCAACCCGACATCGAGCAGGGCAAAATCCGGGATGCGATCGGCGATCAGTTGCAGCGCCTTCGCCACGCTCGGCGCGGTCCGTACCGCCTTGACGCCGAAGCCGGCAATGGTGTCCTCGAAGTCGAGCGCGATGATCGGGTCATCCTCGACAATCAGGACGTCGTCGGGACGGGCCCGCCTGGGGTCGGGCGCAGCGAGTTCCATGATTTCGTCAGACACGCGCTGAACCTCGATCGGAAGCCATGCAGGCTGCCATGGACCCGCCGCGGGCACGGGACGGTTCCAGTTCGGAAACCAACACGTCGCTATCCCGTTGTCTGTGCACTTGTGCACACAAGAATTCGATAATCGCGCGCATCTTCGCGACAAGAGGTGATTTGGCATGCCAGTGCGACGGGAAAACGCTGCGGAGGGCATCGAACGGCCCTTCAACAACCTGCTGCGGCGGCTCAGCGCCGGCGACTTTGCCCTGATCGAGCCGCATCTGGCGCAGGAACAGGCGGAGGCCGGCGACCTGCTCTACAATCCCGGCGACGGTGTCGAGATCGTGCATTTTCCCTGCGGGCCGAGTCTTGCGTCCTATCTGGTGGAGAACGAGGAGGGCCGCGACGTCGAAACCATTCTGGTCGGCCGCGAAGGCGCCGTCGGCGGGATTGTCAGCGAGGGCTACCTGCCCGCCTATACCCGCATCATGGTCAAATTCGGCGGGCCGTTCGTTCGCCTGCATGTCGGCAAGCTGGACGCGGCCAAGGCAAGGTCGGCCACGCTGCGCAACGTATTCGCACGCTATGCCGACTGCATGCTGGCCCAGATGTTCCAGTCGACCGCCTGCAACGCCATCCATTCGATCGAGCAGCGCACCGCCAAATGGATCATCTCGGCGATGGAACGTACCGGTGGCGACGGCGTGGTGCCGCTGACCCATGAGCAGCTCGCCACCCTGCTCGGGGTGGGCCGCAGCTACACCAGCCGCGTGATCCAGGGCTTCAAGGCCGAAGGCATCCTGGAGACGCGGCGCGGATCGATCCAGGTGCTCGACCGCGAGGCCCTGCGCATCCGGGCCTGCCGCTGCAACGATGCGGTCAAGGATCATTTTGAGGAAGTGCTGCGCGGGGTCTATCCGGCCGAAGCCGGCCCCGGCGGCTGACCGAACCGATTCGGGACCATCGGCTAACCAAATTGCAAACAACCCATTGTTTTGTGGCGATTTCTGACTATATTGCGCCGCAACGAGCAAGTTGTGCCCGGTCTTTTGGCCGGGCATCCTTTTTGGGCGCCAGGGCGCCCGTGGAAATTCCAGGTTTTTGAGCGTGATCCGGAAAAGTGGGTCCCGGTTTTCCGGCGAGATCGCGCTCCAGCCATTGCCCTAGCCAGAAGAAGAGCTATGAAACTTCGCAACGTCGCCATCATCGCCCACGTCGACCACGGCAAGACCACGCTGGTCGATCGCCTGCTGCAGCAATCCGGCACCTATCGCGACAACCAGCGCGTGGTCGAGCGCGCGATGGATTCCAACGATCTGGAGCGCGAGCGCGGCATCACCATTCTGGCCAAGGCGGCGTCGGTGCAGTGGAAGGACACCCGGATCAACATCGTCGATACCCCGGGCCACGCCGATTTCGGCGGCGAGGTCGAGCGCATCCTGAACATGGTGGACGGCGCGCTGGTGCTGGTGGATGCCGCCGAAGGCCCGCTGCCGCAGACCAAATTCGTGGTGTCGAAGGCGCTCAAGGTCGGGCTGAAGCCGATCGTCGTCATCAACAAGGTCGACCGTCCCGACGCCCGTCCGACCGAAGTCATCAACGAGGTGTTCGACCTGTTCGCGGCGCTGGACGCCAGCGAGGAGCAGCTCGATTTCCCGATTCTGTACGGCTCGGCCAAGCAGGGCTGGATGGCGGAAAGCCCGGACGGGCCGAAGGACGCCGGCATGCAGCCGCTGTTCGACCTGATCCTGCGCCATGTCGCGCCGCCGACCGTCGAGGACGGGCCGTTCCGCATGATCGGCACCATTCTCGAGGCCAATCCCTATCTCGGCCGCATCATCACCGGCCGCATCACTTCCGGCACCATCAAGCCCAACCAGGCCGTCAAGGTGCTGAGCGGCGATGGCAAGCTGATCGAGACCGGACGGATCACCAAGATCATCGCCTTCCGCGGCATCGAGCGCACGCCGCTCGAGGAGGCCGAAGCCGGCGACATCGTCGCCATCGCCGGCCTCACCAAGGGCACCGTGGCCGATACCTTCTGCGATCCCTCGGTCGAAACCCCGCTGCAGGCCCAGCCGATCGATCCGCCGACGGTGTCGATGTCGTTCATCGTCAACAACTCGCCGCTGGCGGGCACAGAGGGCGACAAGGTCACCAGCCGCATGATCCGCGACCGGCTGCTGCGCGAGGCCGAAGGCAATGTCGCGCTGCGCGTCACCGAGGCGGCCGACAAGGATTCCATGGAAGTCTCGGGCCGCGGCGAATTGCAGCTGGCGATCCTGATCGAGACCATGCGCCGCGAGGGGTTTGAACTGTCGGTGTCGCGCCCGCGCGTGGTGCTGAAGAAGGATGAAGCCACCGGCCAGTGGCTGGAGCCGATCGAGGAAGTCACGATCGACGTCGACGAGGAGCATTCCGGCGTCGTGGTGCAGAAAATGAGCGAGCGCAAGGCCGAGATGATCGAGATGCGCCCCTCCGGCGGCCACCGCCTGCGGCTGGTGTTCTACGCGCCGACCCGCGGCCTGATCGGCTATCAGGGCGAATTGCTCACCGACACCCGCGGCACCGCGATCATGAACCGGCTGTTCCACAATTACGCGCCCTACAAGGGCGACATCCAGGGCCGTCGCAACGGCGTCTTGATCTCCAACGACCAGGGCGAGGCGGTGGCCTACGCGATGTTCAAGCTGGAGGACCGCGGCCCGATGATGATCGTGCCCGGCGCCAAGGTCTACAAGGGCATGATCGTCGGCGAGCATACCCGCGACAACGACCTCGAGATCAACATCCTCAAGGGCAAGCAGCTCACCAATATCCGCACCACCTCGAAGGACGAGGCGGTGCGGCTGACGCCGCCGATCCAGATGACGCTGGAAAAGGCGCTGGCCTATATCGAGGACGACGAGCTGGTCGAGGTGACCCCGAAGTCGATCCGGCTGCGCAAGAAATTCCTCGACGCCAACGAACGCAAGCGCGCCGAAAAGTCCAAGGAAGCGGTGGCGTGAGCAAGGGCGAGCAGGGAAAGCGGCCAATAGCGCATAGCCAATAGAGCATTCCAGCATCGTTGGCCCTGCTGTACGCTATCCTTGACCCCTACTCACTACTCACTAATCGCCATTTGCACTGGCTACTCGCCATTCGCCCGCAAACCATGCCGCTCCCCTCCGAAGTCGACATCGCCATCATCGGGGCGGGCGCCGCGGGGCTCGGCGCGGCCCACGCGCTGCAGGACTCCGGCCTTTCGGTCATCGTGCTGGAGGCCCGCGACCGGATCGGCGGACGCGGCCATACCGTTCTGGCGGCGCCGGGTGTCACTTTCGACGTCGGCTGCGGCTGGCTGCATTCGGCGGACAAGAATTCCTTCGTCGCCATCGCGCAAGCGCTGAATTTCGAGTTCGACAGGACGCTGCCGCCCTGGCGCGAGCGCGCCTACGGCCAGGCGTTTCCGGCAGCCGAGCGCGAGGATTTCATCAAGGCGATCGACGCCTTCTACGAGCGCGCCGAGCTGGCCGCCAGGACCGGCGGCGACAGCGCCGCCAGCCATTGCCTGGAGCCGGGCAATCGCTGGAATCCGATGATCGATGCGATCTCGACCTATGTGAACGGCTGCGAGCTCGATGCGGTCTCAATTCTGGACATGGACGCCTATGAGGACACCGGTATCAACTGGCGGGTGCGTCGCGGCTATGGCGCGCTGATGGCCGCCTATGGCGCGGATCTTCCCCTGGCGCTGAACTGCGAGGTGACGCTGATCGATCATTCCGGCGCGCGGCTGCGCCTCGAGACCTCACGGGGCACGCTTGCCGCGGCCAAGGCGATCGTCACCGTGCCGACCAATCTGATCGCGCGACAGGCGATCCGCTTTCACCCGGCGCTGCCTGCGAAAGTCGACGCCGCGCAGGGCCTGCCGCTCGGGCTTGCCGACAAGGTGATGCTGGCGCTCGACGAGCCGGAGGCGCTGCCGAAGGACGGCAATCTGCGCGGCGCCACCATGCGCACCGCCATGGGCACCTATCACCTGCGCCCGTTCGGGCAGCCCTGCATCGAGGGTTTCTTCGGCGGCAGCTTTGCGCAAGCGCTCGAGGATGCGGGCGACGGGGCGCTGGCGGCGCAAAGCATCGACGAGATCGCAGGCCTGCTGGGAAACGATTTTCGCCGCAGGTTGAAACCGCTGGCGGAATCGCGCTGGGCCCACGATCCCTTCGCGCGCGGCTCCTATTCCCATGCCTTGCCCGGCCACGCCGGGATGCGTGCCGTGCTCGCCGCCCCGGTCGACGGGCGGCTGTTCTTTGCCGGCGAGGCCACCTCGCCGAATTTCTTCTCCACCGCGCACGGCGCGCGCGACTCCGGCGAGCGGGCGGCCGCCGAGGTGATGGCGGCGGCCCTTACGAAGGAATGACCGTTTGTTGTTTTCGCCATTGCCGGGCTTGACCCGGCAATCTATCCTTCGGGAACAAAAACTGGGGTGTCAGCGGCGCTAGGCGGAGAATTCGATGGAAGCTTCCACGAAAAGCACAGCATATCGCGTTTGGCGCACTGCCGTTGATGAACGTCTTCATCAGATTTATTGCATAACGATAGAAGATGCCGGCTTTGACGAAAAATATTTGATTGGTCATTGGAAATCGAACGAGACGCCGTTTGATTTTGTCGAATGGTTCGCAAACAAATATGGCCTTGGTCCAATAACATTGCTTATTTCTCCTCTAAAGCGAGGCAACTAGCGCCAGCCGATATGTCTGAGGAAGTGAGCGAACGGCGAGTTTGGACCGGTGAGGAACTTGACCTCATAGTCGCCGACTATTTTTCAATGCTGAACGACGAAGTGGTCAGCCTTACGTACAACAAGGCAGCCCATAACCGTCTTCTAAGAAGCAAAATCGATCGAAGCGAAGCATCAATTGAATTCAAGCATCGCAACATATCCGCCGTCCTTGAACGGCTTGGACTACAAAAGATCAGAGGCTATTGGCCGGCACAAAACTTTCAAACCGCAATCGTCGATGCGATTGAGCGATATTTAGTCGCGAACCCGGCGGCACAGCATCCCGAAGCTCTCTTGACGGGATTCCCGGAGCAAGCACAGCTCTTTGTTGGATCCCCTCCAACTCTATCGCCTATCCTGCCGATGAGAACAGATATGGAAAGGCTCGTTCGTAAATTTAATCCAGTCGAGCGCGATTTTCGGAATCGAAAGTTGGGTCGCGAAGGCGAAGAATTGGTGCTTCACTTTGAACGTCAGCGGCTCCAAATGCAGGATCGAATTGATTTGGCCAATAAAGTTAAGTGGATTTCACAGGAAGAGGGTGATGGGGCAGGATATGATATCCTCTCGTTCGATCACCGGGGCAATGAGCGGCTGCTAGAGGTGAAGACAACGGTGGGTTCAGATACCACACCGTTTTACATTACCCGAAACGAACTCTCGCTTTCCTCCGAACGACCGGAGGCGTTCCGCCTGTGTCGAATTTTTGATTTCTCAATCCGTCCACGGATGTTTGAGTTGGCACCCCCGTTAGCGAGCTTCGTCCATCTTTCACCTCTTAGTTATGAGGCGTCATTCTCGTAAGCTAACCCCTACTCCATCACCCTCTTCCTGAATTCCGCATCGCCGATAAGGCACTCCTCGTACCTGCCGAAAATCCGGTAGCGGTTGCGGGCGACGAGATCGTAGGCCGCATCGCGCAGCGGCTTCGGCACGAGACGCAACAGCCGTACCCAGCGCCATCGCGGCAGCAGCGAAAGCACCGTCAGCGCGGCGTCGGACTTGAAACGCGCGACCCCGCCATGGATCACGGCATTGCTGTCCGGATCCTGCGGATCGATGCCGAACGCCTGCGCCAGTCTCGTGCCGTAAGGCGACTGGATCGCGGTGAAGCGGAAGCGCCGCTTGACGTCGCGCGTGGCAACGAAGCGAATCCAGCGCGAGCAGAGCACGCAGACGCCATCGTAGAGAATCACGTCATCTTCCGGCCACGGCCGGGCCGGGCCGGAATTCATCGCTTCTTCGCCGCGACCGGGATGGCCGCCTTCAGCGCGCTCTCCAGCACCGGGCCATAGAGCTTCTCGCCGCCGTCGGTTTCCGCCAGCCAGTGGCCCTCGCTGCGGAACGCCGGCAGCGTGCGAAAATCCACCCTGTCGCCGCCGCGGCGAAACGCGTCGGCCATCTGCCGCGACAGTTCTGGCGAGAAATAGGTATCGTTGGCCGCGACCAGCCAGATCACCGGTACCTGGGCGTCCTCGCCGAACTCGGCCGCGGAGGCCATCAGCGTGTGCGGCGCGCAGACCTGGTTGGGATTGTCGTTGGCGTGGCCGCCGCGTCCGGGCGCGAAGGCGATGATCGCGGCGATGCTTTTCGGATTCTCGCCGGCCAGCGCCAGCGCGCCCCAGGCGCCGGCGGAGTGGCCGACGATGACCGCGCCGTCCTGCCGGATGAAGGATTCGGCGCGCAGATAGGCCAGCGCCGCCTTGATCGAATCGGCGGCGGCATAGCCGGCGCGGGAATAATCGGCGCCGTCGCAGCCGCCCTGGTCCTCGAGATAGCGTCCGCCGGTTGCGCCATGGCCCGGCCGTTCCGGCACCAGCACCGCAAAGCCCCGCGCCACCAGCCATGCCGACAGGGCGCGGTATTCGGGCTGCGGCATTTGCGCGCGTCGCAGCACGTTCTCGGTCGAGGCATGGGCGATCAGCGCCAGCGGAAACGGCCCGTTGCCGGCGGGGCGAAACAACAGCGCATGCGCCGCGAGCTGCGGATCCGGCGACGGCACCAGCCATTGCTGCATGCGGTCGGGCTGGCCCTCGGCGCCCTGCGGGCCATACGCTGTTTGCGCCTTCGCGCCCGGCGCACAGGCCGCGCCAAGCACCAACAGGGCCGCCAACAGCTTGAACAACGGCATGAAATAGCCTGACGCGGCCGACCGGCCGGATTTGGATTGGCCGCAGCATAGCTTCGGCGAATCAAATCCGGCGCATTTTTTCGTGAACGGGCGGCGCCGAGGCGCCGGTTCCGGCCGCCACGCCCGGCGGATGATCGGCGAAATACCGCTCATGGCGCCCGGCTGTCCTTTTTCGGCACAACCGACGGCAAAACTGATGCAAAAAATCCACAGGTTAACTGATAATTAATGATGGACCTTGAAGACGGCGCGCCGACTTGCTTTGATTGGGTCCATGAGCACAACCCTGATCGAGGTACGGCCGGCCAAAGCTGCTGACGCAGCCGAGGTAGCGTCCACCCATGACGAAGCCTGGCGTTCAGCCTATCAAGGCATCATTCCCGGCGCCGAGCTCGAGAAGCTGATCAACCGCCGCGGCCCGCAATGGTGGGACAGCGCGATCCGCAAGGGCAGCCGCGTCAGCGTGCTGGTGTTCGGCGACAAGGTCGCCGGCTACGCCAATTACGGCCGCAACCGCGCCCGCAGCCTGCACTTCGAAGGCGAGATCTATGAGCTGTATCTGCGGCCGGAATTCCAGGGCCTCGGCTTCGGCCGCCGGCTGTTCTCATCGGCCCGGCGCGACCTGCTGCAGAGCGGCCTGAAGAGCATGGTGATCTGGGCGCTCTCCGACAACGAGACCGCGACGGAATTCTACCGCGCCCTCGGCGGTCGCATGGTGGCACGGTCGTCGGAGAAATTCGGGCCCAAATCGCTCGACAAGGTCGCCTTCGCCTGGACCAACTGAGACCGGCACCTCCCGCCGTTCGAACCGGGCTTCGAAGTCGGCGCTCGACGCTGGCCTGGCGCGCGCTGCCTGCTATCATCCGGAATTCACTGCACAGCCTCTGCGGAGCCCGCCATGCGCATTGACGCCATCTCGATCGGGAGCGACCCGCCGCATGAGGTCAACGTCATCATCGAAGTGCCGGTCGGCGGCGAGCCGATCAAGTACGAGATGGACAAGGATGCCGGCACCCTGGTGGTCGACCGCTTTCTCTATACCGCGATGCGCTATCCCGGAAATTACGGCTTCATTCCGCACACCCTGTCGAACGACGGCGACCCCTGCGACGTACTGGTCGCCAACACCCGCGCCATCGTCCCCGGCGCGGTCATGAGCGTGCGGCCGGTCGGCGTGCTGCTGATGGAGGACGAGGCCGGCGGCGACGAGAAGATCATCGCGGTGCCGTCCTCGAAGCTGACCCAGCGCTACGACAAGGTGAAGACCTACAGCGACCTGCCCGACATCACGCTGCAGCAGATCCAGCACTTCTTCGAGCACTACAAGGATCTCGAACCCGGTAAATGGGTGAAGGTATTGCGCTGGGGCGGCGCCGAGGACGCTCACCAGCTGATCCTGGAAGGCATCGCCCGCGCCAAGGCCAAGTAGCCGGGTGTGCTTCACCGGCGAGGCGAAGCTGCGCTCTTCTTCCGCCTCCCGCTTGCGGATTTTCCGATTTTGCCCGGCGCTTCAAAGAGTCGTCCCCGCGCACGCATGCGTTCGCAGGGACGAGCAGTACAAGCGCATACAAAACCGGAAAAATTCGCGAGCGGAACTTTACACCGCCGGCGGCGGCAGGCCTTGAATGGCGCAGGCGGCGCGCAGGGTGTTGACCAGGAGGCAGGCCACCGTCATCTGCCCGACCCCGCCGGGTACCGGGGTGATCGCGCCGGCCACCTGCACCGCCTCGGCAAAGGCGACATCGCCGACCAGGCGGGTCTTGCCGTCGGCGCCGGGCAGGCGGTTGATGCCGACATCGATCACGGTGGCGCCGGGCTTGATCCAGTCGCCGCGCACCATTTCCGGCCGGCCGACCGCGGCATAGACCAGGTCGGCGCGGGCGCATAATTGCCTGAGATCGCGCGAGCGCGAATGGGCTATTGTCACGGTGGCGTTTTCGTTCAGCAGCAACTGCAGGAGCGGCCGGCCGACCAGGTTGGAGCGGCCGATGACGATGGCGTTCATGCCTTCGAGCGAGGCATGCACCGTCCTGGTCAAAATGATGCAGCCGAGCGGCGTGCATGGCGACAGCGCGGCAAAGCCTCCGGCAAGCCGTCCGGCATTGCTCGGATGCAGCCCGTCGACATCCTTGGCGGGATCGATGGCGTTGATGATGGCTTCGCTATCCAGCGACTTCGGCAACGGCAGCTGCACCAGGATGCCGTGCACGGCGGGGTCGCGATTGAGCTGACCGATGAGCGCCAGCACGTCGCGCTGCGCCACGTCGGCGGCAAGCACATGCTCGAACGACGCCATGCCGGCGGATTGGGTCTGCTTGTGCTTGCTGCGGACATAGACCTCGCTGGCGGGATCGCTGCCGACCAGCACCACCGCGAGGCCCGGCGTCAGCCCGCTCTCACGCCGCACCCGGGCCACCTCGGCGCCGACCCGGGCGCGAAGCTCGGCGGCAATGAGTTTTCCATCGATGATCCGGGCCGTCATCTCGATCCCCTGTCGGTTATCAATTCGGCTTTGCCGCCGTCAGCTTTCGCAACGCCTCGCCCAGCCCCGCCGGATCGCCGTCGACGGCGATCTGCTTGAGCCGCGACGTGGTCCCGGACAGGATCCGTACCCGGGCCCTGGGGACGCCGAGCGCCCGCGCCATCAGCTCGGTGACCGCCCGATTGGCCTCGCCGCCTTCGGCGATGGCGCGAACCCGCACCTTGACCACGACCCGGCCATTGGCCAGCGTCTCAAGCCCGTCGATGTCGTCGCGGCCGCCGCGCGGCGTCACCCGCAGCGCGACGCTGATGCCCTGGGTGGAGTAGCGCCAAGGATCCATCACGCATCCTTCGAGCGTCCCATGCCCGCGGTCAGAAGACGCTGGGATAGATGTAATAGGTGATCACCCGCTGGATGAACATGATGATCAGGATCAGGATGATCGGCGAGATGTCGAGGCCGCCGAGATTGGGCATGCGCGAGCGGATCGGCGCCAGCACCGGTTCGGTGATCCGGTACAGGAACTCCGCCACCGCCGCCACGAGCTGGTTGCGGGTGTTCACGACATTGAAGGCGATCAGCCAGGACAGGATGGCCGAGGCGATCAGCAGCCAGACATAGAGATCCAGAACGATGAGAATGATGTCGAGAACGGCACGCATGAAGGCTTACTCGCGGGTTCGGTCGCGGATTCGACCATCCGCTAAATATCGGTTCACCCCCCCGCAAACAAGGGAAGTTCCGGACAAAAGCCCCGCAAGACAATGATTTCGCCGTTCTTGACTTGACCTTGGCGCGGACTGTAAATGGCGCCGATTGTCGGCCGTGTCGTTTGATTGACGCGGTCGCGCAAGGGGCCATAGCTCAGCTGGGAGAGCGCGTCGTTCGCAATGACGAGGTCGGCGGTTCGATCCCGCCTGGCTCCACCAGCCTTCGCAGGCTTCGCCAGCTTCGGCTCGGCAAGCCACGCCGGCCTGTCGTCGGCGAAGCCAGCGAAGGCTGCCGCGTCGTGGCGCGCTTGGGCCAAGACGGGCGCCCTCTGATGCCTATTTCCCGGTGAACCGCGGCGGCCGCTTTTCCATGAAGCTCGCCACGCCCTCGCGAAAATCGCCGCCGCGCAGCGCCACCGCCATCTCGCGGTTGGCCTCGAGGGTCGCTTCGGCCAGGCTCTGGAACGGCACATCGTAAAGCTGCCGCTTGATGACGGCCATGGCGCTCGGTGAGACCAGATCGGCCAGGTCGCGCGCATAGGCATAGGTCTGCTCGCGCAACTGGTCCGCCGGACAGAGCCGGTTGACCAGACCGATGCGCAGCGCTTCCTCGCTTGAAATCCGGCGCGCCGACAGCAGCAGGTCGAGCGCGTGGGCATGGCCGACGATGCGCGGCAGCATCCAGCTGATGCCGTGCTCGGCGATCAGCCCGCGGCGCGCGAATGCGGTGGTGAACACGGTGTTGTCGGCGGCAAAGCGCAGGTCGCAATACAGCGCGTGCACCAGCCCGATGCCGGCGGTGGCGCCGTTCAGCATCGCGATCACCGGCTTTGCAATCGACGGGTAAAATCCGTAGCGGGTCTGCCAGTCGGGCCTGCGGTTCATGTCGAACGGCGGCAGGCTTTCGGCGCGCCTGATGTCGTCGGGGTCGAGTCCCTTCAGCGCCTCCATGTCGGCGCCGGCGCAGAACGCGCGGCCAGAGCCGGTGAGCACGATGACCCGTACCCCGTCATCCGCGGCCGCCGCCTCCATGGCGTGGCGCACGTCGCGCTCCATGACCGGCGTCCAGGCATTCATGCGGTCGGGCCGATGCAGCGTGATGGTCGCGATCCTTTCGCTGACGTCGTAGAGAATCTCCTGATAGGCCACGGCAGTCTCCCTCGGCTGTTGATCTTCTCGGTATCTTCCCGGTCTCGATGGCCGGCCCTTCAGCGGCGTGTCGGCGCGCGCGAAGCTTTTGGCCGCGCCAGGTAGTCCAGCGTCTCCGGCTGTTCCCTGAGCCATCCGGTCCAGCGCCTGAACACCTTGGCCATGCGCTCGGGGGCGACGCCGAGCTGCGCCATCGCCACCCCGCCATTGACGGATTCGCGGTATTCGCAGATCAGGCCGTCGCGCAGCAAGAAGCGGCTGATGCCGTCGATCACCACCTGCTGGCCGAGGAATTGCGGGATTTTCGAGGTGAAGCTCGACAGCGACCAGGCATAGCCTTTGGAGCCGTCGAACACCGGATCGAACATCTCCCAGCGGTAGTCCTCGGCATCGCGGTGAAACAGGTTCTGCATCATGTGGGCGATGTCGGCACGGCCGCGATGGGCGCCATAGATGTAGTCATAATAGACGGCGTCTTCGGTGAAATGGCCGGCGAAGCGCACGCCATCGCCGGATTCGGCGGCAGCCGTGAGGTCGCCGAGCAACGCCGCAAATTCCTCGCCGGTCATGTCGCGCTCCGCCCCTGCGCTTGCTGTTGGCGCAAGCCTGCAGGCCCGATCCTAGCACATCTGAAAATCCGGAAAGCGGTTCGCGGGCCGCCGGCAACCGGCGCCGGCGCTATTCGGCGGCTTCCGACATCAGCGGCGACGCCTCGCGTGCCAGCCAGCCATCGAGAAACCGCTTCAGCCACGCCCGCTCGGTCACATCGTGCACCGCGCGATCGGCGAAATGGTGGTGGCGCGGTCGCGCCCCCGGCAGATCGAGGCGCGCCTCGCCGCGCGTGGTCCAGCGGTGCATCATCGCGTAGGTGACGTCGGGATGAAACTGGAAGCCGAAGCAATCCCCGACGCGAAACGCCTCCACCGGGAAGTCGCAGCCCTCGGCCAGCAGTTCGGCGCCGGCGGGAAGCTCGAACCCCTCGCGGTGCCAATGGTAGACATGATCCGGCCAGTCCGGGCAGATCGCCAGCCCCGCCGCGGTCGGTCGGATCGGGTAATAGCCGATCTGGGCGCGGCCTTCCGGATGCGGTGCCACCCGGGCGCCGAGCTGCCTGGCGAGCATTTGCGCGCCCAGGCAGATTCCCAGGAACGGCCGTTGCTCGCGCAGCGGCACGGCGATCCAGTCGATTTCCCGGCGAACGAAATCATCCGGATCGTTCGCGCTCATCGGGCCGCCGAAAATGACCGCCCCGGCATGGCCCTCCAGCGTTTCGGGAAGGCGATCGCCAAACCGCGGACGCCTGACGTCGAGCCGGTGTCCGAGCGCCCGCAGCACATTGCCGACGCGGCCCGGCGTCGACATTTCCTGGTGCAGCACGATCAATACCGGCAGCAGGGGTTCTGCGGTTGCGGGCGCGGCGTTGCGGCCGGGAAAGCGCAGCACGGTTTCGGCGTTGAATTTGCGAGGCTGAAGCGACATCGGTTTGCTTTGTTGCGGCTAGCTCGCCGGGATCATAGCTAAGGAATCCTTAATTTGGCGTGAGTCTCCAGCCGGCGACAAGCAAATCGTGGGCCAAGGCCGACGGTTGCGGGCGGCTTATCGCCGGCGCAGCTGGAAACGGGCGACCGCGGCCGCCACGAAGCCGCGCGGAGCCAGCCGCAGCAGCAACGGAACAAGCTTGATTCCGAACCCCGGCAGCACCACGCGCTTGTTGGCCATCAGCCCGCGATAGCCGAGCCGAGCGACATCGGATGCGGCGACATTGAGGATCGCGGAATCAAACCCGGGCTCGAAACCCGCCCTGGCCTGAAATTCCGAGGGCACCGGACCCGGGCAGAGCGCGGTGACGCGGACGCCGCGGGGCGCGAGTTCCTGGCGCAGCGCCTCGCTGAACGACAGCACATAAGCCTTGGACGCATAATACACCGCCATTCCGGGCCCCGGCAGAAAGCCGGCGATCGAAGCGACATTGAGGATGCCGCCGCGATGCCGGATCAGGGAATCGGAAAACCGCAACGACAGGTCGGTCACGGCCCGGATATTGACGGCGACGATGCCGAGCTGCTCGACGCGGTCCAGATCGACCGCATTGCCGGACAGGCCGAAGCCGGCATTGTTGACGACGAAATCGACCTCGACCCCCGCAGCCGCCAGCGCTGCGGCAATCCTGTCGCAGGCATCGGGTTGTTCGAGATCGCAGGCAATCACGATCGGCGCGGCACCGCCGGCGGCGGCAATTTCATTCGCCAGCGCCGTCAGGCGGTCGGCGCGGCGCGCGGTCAGAGCCACGCGATGGCCGTTCGACGCGAAAACGCGCGCCAGCTCGGTGCCTATGCCCGCCGAGGCACCGGTTATCAACGTTACACGGTCGGTCACGATTGAATGCTCGTAAATAATGTGCCGGTGATGCGGCTAACCATGCGACGAAAGCATAGCCCTTAGGCGGGACGCAAGTCACCTGCAAGCCTGCCGGCCTGTCCCGGCCGGCAGAGCCGCGCGGCCACGCCGCGGCATTTGCAAGGCCAAGCGGCCCACAGCCCACTGCCGGCGCGGCACATTAAAGTTTCGTCATGTCAGGGGCGCGCGTCATCTTGCCGCGTCCGTGCCAACGCGGCCGGCGATCCGCGTCGCCTGCCTGGCGGCAACCCGGTGCTTGAGCTCGATCCGGTCGCGCGACGACACCGCCAGCAGGTCGGCGGCGCGCCACACCACATTGTCCTCGAACTCACTGACCTGGCCGTCGGCATAGACCAGTTCCCACATCATTTCGACGATGCGCAGCCTGGCTTGCTCGTCCACCGAACGCATGATGACGCTGGTGAAGTGGTAGAGATCGACCGCCTCGCCCTCGACCAGGGTCGCAGACGCGATCAACCTGTCCGCCGAGCCCGGATCAAGCTGGAAATGGCTTTCCAGCAGGCTGTGCAGCTTGCGCTTCTCGACCTCGGAGGGCTCGCCGTCGAGCGAAATCACGTGAATCAACAGCGCCGTCGCCGCCAGACGATACCCGGTATCGTCGAACGATCTGGTTTGATGGGCCGTGGGCGATATGACGTCGGCGATGAAATCCCGTAGTCCGTTCAGCATCGATCTTCCAACCGAAATGTTCGAGGTCCCCGACATATGGGTTCAAATTCAAACCGGCGCAATCCATTGCGGTTCCAGCGCGGCATTACGTTTCGGCAATCCGCGCATGCTGGCGCGAAACTGATCAGGGAATTTCGTAGACCAGCATCTTGTCGGCAATGCCGCGCAGCGCCGCGTGTTTTTGAATCGGCGTGATCGCCGCCTTTTCGAGGATGGCGGCCACCGCGGGCGCCTCGATCACCGGGCCGGTGACGTGAATCGCCTGCGAGGTCGACAGGCCCTGAACCCGTGCCGCGATGTTGACGGTCTGGCCGAAATAATCCTGCCGCTCGTCGAGCATGACGGCAAGACACGAGCCCTCATGGATGCCGATCTTGACCACCAGGTCGCGGGTGGCGCGCTCGGCGTTGAGCGCCTCCATGGCGGCGCGGATCCGCAAGCCCGCGGCCAGCGCGTGTTCGGGCCTGACGAAAGTCGCCATCACGGCGTCGCCGATGGTCTTCACCACGGCCCCCTTCTCCGACGAAATGATCTCCAGCAGCGCATGGAAATGCGCCCGCACCAGATCGAACGCGGCGAGATCGCCGACCCGCTCGTACAGCGCGGTGGAGCCCTTGAGGTCGGTGAACAGGAACGTCAGCGACGTGATCTTGAGGCGCTGGTCGATATTGAGATTGTCGGCCTTGTAGACGTCGCGGAAGGTCTGGTTGGTCAGCATCCGCTTGGCGGTGACGAACGGCTTGCGTTTGCCGATCAGGTGATGGAGCGCGTCGGCCGCGATCAACACCGATGGCAGCACGCGGACGCTGCTCCGGTTGTCGAGCGACAGCTGCAGCGGTCCCGGGCGCAAGGTCGTGGTTTCGACCGGCGTGTGGGCCTTGTCGTAGGCAAGCGACAGCTGCTGGGGCTGGCCGGTCGGCTCGCCCTGGACATCGATGAACCGCGCCGAGTGGGTCACCGGCTCGAACACGATGATGAACTGCGCCGGCAATTGCAGCGACAATACCGCCTGCTCGCCCGCCGGCAGCTCGACCGCCTTCAGCACCACCTCGCTGGACAGCGAGGCGAACGAGGCCTCGTCGAAATCGACCCCGGAGCTCCAGAAAACCTGCTTGAAATAATCCCAGATCGGCAACGCATTGGGATCGTGGGCGGCGATCCGCCTGACCTGCGGACTGACCGTGAAGGCGACCTCGACCTGCTCGTCTACCGAGGCCTCGTATCCGCAGCCGCAAAGGCCGCAATGATAGTCATCGTGGCGCAGCGATTTCAGGGTGGAATGGGCGTCGAGCACGCCGCCGCAGCCGGGACACAGCACGTTCCAGGTCAGTTCGAACAGCCCGAGCCGCGAGGCATGCAGAAAGCCTGCGATCACCCGCTCCTCGTCGAGGCCGGTCCGCGCCGAAAAATCCAGAAGATTGACCCGGTTGAGCTCGTGATCCGCGCCGGTTTCGACCAGGCGCCGGATCGCGTCGGCAACCGCCGGATCGGCGGTCTGCTTCAAGGTCGCAAACCGGGCCTGGCTGTCGTTCATGCCGCTACTCCGGAAGAGATCATGCAGGCGTCGCCGCGGGGCGTCCTCAACGCGGTGTGATCCTGAACATCGGCGAGCGATCGGGCTGCGTGGTGACGACGCCGACCGGCAGCACCGGCGCCTGCTCGGCAAGTTCGACCCGGAACGCGCCGATGATCCTGGCCAGCGCCAGGGTGGCTTCCACCAGCGCAAAATGCGCGCCGATGCAGACCCGCGGACCGACGCCGAAAGGCAGATAGGCGAAGCGATCGGGCGGCGGCGCGCCCGGCAGGAAGCGCGACGGGATGAACGCGTTCGGATCGCGCCAGAGTTTTTCATGCCGGTGCAGCAGCCACGGCGCGATCAGCATCACGTCGCCGGTCCTGACCGGCAGGCCGGCGATGCTGTCGGCGCCGGCGGCGGAGCGCGCGATCAGGAACGCCGGCGGATAGAGCCGCATGGTTTCATCGACCACCGCGCGGGTGAATTTCAGCCGTTCGATGTCGGGCGCGCCGTCGGCAGTTGCCGCCTCGACCTCGCCGGCAAGTTGCTGCTGGCTCTCCGGGTCGAGCGCCAGCAGATACAGCGACCAGAACAGCGCGGTGGCGGTGGTCTCATGGCCGGCCAGGATCATGGTCGCGACCTGATCGCCGAGCTGGGCGTCGGTGAAGGCTTCGCCGGTCTCCGGATCGCGCGCGGCACCCATCAGGTCGAACAGATCGCGCGGCGGGGCGCCTTCGTTCTTGCCGGCGGCGCGGCGTTCGGCCATCAGCATGGCCACGAAACCGGTCCAGCGCTTGCGGAAGCGGGCGCGGGCGAAATCCTGCGGACTGGGCCAGTGCAGCGGCAGCACCAGATCGAGAAAATGCGGCCGTGCCAGCCGCGTGCCATATTCCATGACAAAATCGCGCAAGGCCGGGCCGTGGCGGCCCATCTCGAACGAAAACATGGTGCGCCCGGCGATCTCCAGCGTCATCCGCTGCATCGCCTCGCGCAGATCGACCGCCGCGCCGCTGTCGCGCTGCAGCCTGGCGATCGCCTCGTCGATCGCCGCCACCATGTGCGGGACCAGCGGGGCGACCGCGCGCGGCGTGAACGCCGGCGCCAGCGTCCGGCGCTGATGCTTCCAGGCGCGGCCCTCGGCGATCAGCAGGCCTTCCCCCAGCATCGGACGCAGCACCCGGATGCCGGTCGGGGTGCGCGTGTAGTTCTCGTAATTGTCGACCAGCACATGGCGGATCGCATCCGGCGTGTTGAGAATGAAACTGCTGCGTCCGAAGAATCGGCTCTGGATGATATCCTCTTCATAGGCGCGCTGCCCCCAGGACCCGATCATGCTCTTGCGGATCGCCGCCATCCGTCCGAAGGCGGTCATGGTGGAGGAGGCGCGCGGCGGGCTCGGCGGCACCAGCGGCTGGCGCAGGGCGGGCAGGTCCCAGGCTTCGGCTGTGCTCACGGGCGACCTCACGTAGCAGGGGAGTGGCGAAACGAGGGTGGTGGCAGACAGCTAGGAAGTCAGTTCGGCGACCGCAATCCTGTTTTCCGCCGCCGGCCAGGCCCGCGCCACGATCCGCTCCTCGTTGAACAGCGCCGCGACCGGCCGCCCGGCCTCTGCGGCGGAAAGCCGCACGGTCGCGACCGAATCCGTCGGCACCCCCGGCTTCACCTCGGCCGGCTCCTTGCCGTCGAGCAGCACCACGTCGCGTGGCAGCCCGAAATAGCCGCGCGGCCGTGACATCATGACGACGGCGCCGGCTCCCGCATCGGCCGCGCCGAGCGGCCGGGCCGCGCGCAGATGCACGATGTCGGAAGAACGCGGAAACGGCGAACGGTAGGAATGCGTGGTGGTCGAGCCCTGCGCCGTGAGCACGATCTCGAGATACCACGACGGATCGACCTCGGCCGGCCCCCATCGGCCGTCGGCGCCGGTCTGCGAAGCGTGAACGGCACCGCCGCTGCGTTCGCCGTTGTCCGGCGACACCCGATAGATTTCCACCGACGCGCCGCTCACCGGCCGGTTGGTCTGGACGCCGCCCGGCGTGCCGGTGACGAGGCCACTGATCCTGACCGCCGCCTCCGGCGCAATCGCGAGCCGCTCCGGCTCGAAGCCGGCGATGAATTTGAAGATCTCGCGGAAGGCGCGCGGAGAATACGCGGTCTCGCGATGATCGAGGGCGCCGAGCACCAAGTTGGTGGCGCCCTTGAGCGCCGGTCCGTCGAAGCCGATGCCGGTCGGCGTGCCCGGCCTGCCAAGCAGGCGCCCATCCGGCTGCGCATATTTGTCCATGGTGTCGCTGCGCAGGGTCAGGAAGGCAGGTCCCGGCGTCACCTCGCTGTCGCCGCCATTGAGCCCGCGCAGGAAAGCGCCGCGGCCGTTGAATTCGCTGCCGGGATTGGCATCCCAGTCGAATACGCCGTGATTGGGAACCCCGCACAGCACCGCATGGCTGACATCGGCGGCCCCGCCGTTCTTGATGTAGCTGCGAATACAATAGCCGCCGCGCGAGTTGCCGATCAGGGCCACGCGCGAGGCGCCGCTGCGCCGCTTCAATTCCGCGATGGCTTCGCCGAGTTCGCGGCGCTGGTCCTCGGTCGAGGACCGGTTCGGCTCCGGCTTGCTGTCGTCGGTGCGCGCCAGCGGATCGGTAAGATTGATCGCCAGCATCCGGTCGCGTGGAACCCGGTTGGATTCCATCCGCCACAGCGTGCTCATCCAGAGCGCCGCATGGTCGCCATTGCCATGAACGAAAAGCATCGGCGGAATCTGGCTCGCGGCCGCGGCGACGGCGGCCGGCTGGGCCAAGGCGGCAAGGCTGAAATTGCCCGCCGCCAGCGGCAGGGCTCCGGCGCCCTTCAAAATCGTCCGCCGCGATATCTTCATGCAGAGATCCCCGTTGTTGTTTGAGCAGCCCGGTTTTTCCATCGCGAGAGCGTGCTCCGGCCCCGCTCTTAGCCCTCTCGCCACTGGACAGCCAAGGACTTTCGCGGGCATCAGTTGGTGTTAAGGCGAATCAAGAGCCGGCGACGCCCGGCGCCACGGAACCGGCCATGACTGATCCGAAACGCGCCAGATTTGCCGCCGACAGCGTCGCCGCGCCGCTGCGCTATCCGCTGTTCCGGCGGATCTGGCTGGCCAGCCTGTTGTCCAATTTCGGCCTGATGATCCAGGGCGTCGGCGCGGCCTGGGCGATGACCCAGATGACCACCTCGGCCGACAAGGTGGCGCTGGTGCAGACCGCGCTGATGCTGCCGATCATGCTGATCTCGATGCCGGCCGGCGCCATCGCCGACATGTATGACCGCCGCGTGGTGGCGCTGGTGTCGCTGGGAATAGCACTGTCCGGCGCGACCGGGCTGTCGGTGCTGGCCTGGCTCCGTTTGATCACGCCGGAAATCCTGCTGGCGTCCTGCTTCGTGGTCGGCAGCGGCATGGCGCTGTTCGGGCCGGCCTGGCAATCCTCGGTCACCGAGCAGGTGCCGGCGGAAACCCTGCCCTCCGCGGTGGCGCTGAACGGCATCAGCTACAATATCGCGCGAAGCTTCGGACCGGCGATCGGCGGCATCGTGGTCGCCTCGGCCGGCGCGGTCGCGGCCTTTGCCACCAATGCGGTGTTCTATCTGCCGCTTCTGGTCGTGCTTTTTCTCTGGCGACGCACCAGCGAGCCGTCGCGGCTGCCGCGCGAGCGGCTCAACCGCGCCATCGTGTCGGGGGTGCGCTATATCGCCAACTCGCCGTCGATCCGCATCGTGCTGGCGAGGACCCTGGTGACCGGGGTGATCGGCGGTTCGGTGTCGGCGCTGATGCCGCTGGTGGCGCGCGACCTGCTGCATGGCGGCGCCCAGACCTATGGCATCATGCTCGGCGCCTTCGGCATGGGCGCGGTGATCGGCGCGCTCAACATCGCCGAGGTCCGCAAGCGGATGACCGGCGAGGCCGCGGTGCGGGCCTGCGCGCTGTCGATGGGCGGCGCCATCGCGGCGGTGGCGCTGAGCCGCGAGCCGGTGCTGACCGCCGCAGCCCTGGTGGTGGCCGGCGCGGTGTGGATGCTGGCGGTGGCGCTGTTCAACATCGGCGTGCAATTGTCGGCGCCGCGCTGGGTCGCGGGCCGCTCGCTGGCGGCGTTCCAGGCTTCGATCGCCGGCGGCATCGCGATCGGCAGCTGGGGCTGGGGACGCCTGACCGACGCCGCCGGCGTCGAGACCGCGCTGTTGGTTTCCGCCGCCCTGATGTTCGCCTCGCCGCTGCTCGGCCTCTGGCTGCGGATGCCGCCGGTCGGCGCCCGCGACGAGGACGGCGAGGTGCTGGCCGATCCCGAGGTGCGGCTGTTGCTGACCGGGCGCAGCGGGCCATTGGTGGTGGAGATCGAATACCGCGTCGACCAGCAACATGCCCGCGCCTTTCACGGCGTGATGCAGGAAGTGCAGCTCAGCCGCCAGCGCAACGGCGCCTATGGCTGGTCGATCGCGCGCGACATCGCCGATCCCGAATTGTGGACCGAGCGCTATCATTGCCCGACCTGGCTCGACTACCTGCGCCAGCGCAACCGACCGACCCAATCGGAGCGCGCGCTGCATCAGCGCGCGATGAACTTCCATCTCGGCCCCGAGCCGGTACGGGTCCGCCGCATGCTGGAGCGGCCGTTCGGATCGGTGCGCTGGAAGGAAGATTCGCCCGACCGCGCCGCCAGCGAAGTCCTGCCGCTGGCGACCACGGCCGCCGGCAGCAGCACGTAGCGCGCGCGTTACTGGCCGTGCTCGGTCAGGACTTTCTCGCAGGTCTTGCTCAGCCGGGCGCGGTTTTGCTTGAGGCAGGCCAGCACCGCGGAATCGCCGTCATTCATCACCGCGCGGCAATGACGCACCACATCGCGCGTGCAGCCGGGATCCTGGCGGTCCTGCTGGGCCGACGCCACCGATACCGGCAGCAGCAATGCAATGACGAACAGAATTCTCTTCATGGGCCAGGTCCTGGTGCGATCTCGGGATCCGCAGCGATCGGCGCAATCAGATGCCGCCGCACCCGTGCTGTCAATGCGCCGCCAGGGGCCCGGAGCAGGTTCGCCGCGCCGGTCTCGGCAGCGGCGCGGAGCCGGGCTGAGGCCTTCGCCCTACCTGGCCGCAACCTTGGCGGATGACGCGGCGAGATCCCGGTCCATCACGGCGCGGCAACCGGTGCTCAGGTCGGCGCGATGCTTGAACATGCAGGCGGTGATGCGCCCGATGTCGGGAATTTCGGAGCTGCACAGCCGGAACGCGTCGCCGGTGCACATCTGCTGCGCCTCGGCGCTGAAGGCGAAGCTCGAGGTCGACGACAGCGCGGAGACGGAGGCGGCGAAAGCCAGGACCAGGCCGGCCTGGCGAAGCGTGCTGGCAAGATATGCGGTCATTTTCAGCTCCATGGGGTCCGCAACGCGGCCCGGTTTCGAGGTGCCGCGACCTTGCTGCCAACCGCCCGCGCCGGCTGTGATGTCCATCACGCAAGCCCGGCCCGGCCGGAGCCGATCCGCAAATTCAAAATTTAGGGCCCCGGGCCGCCGGCGTTGGGACGGCGTTAAGGAGTATTTCTCATTAATGGACCTGGGGCGGGCGAGACGCTGCGGCCGCGGTCGAACATTGCGGGTGGCGGGTTGCCGGCACCGCGATGCCGCGGCGACGACGCGGTGAAGCGGCCCGGCGTCGATGTGTATTTGTGAAAGAGTAAAAGTCATGCGTAACGCGTTAGGCCTGATGTTGGCGAGTGTGGTGGCGGCTGTGCTGATCGCCGCGGTCTGGTTCTGGACCGCTTCCCCGCGGGTCGCCGTTGCGGCCGCCCCCGCGGTCAGCACTCCCCCGGCCGAACACCTCGCCGCAGCCGCCAAGCCGGCGCATGACGATGTCGAGTTCACTGCGGCTATTCCGGACAAGCCTGCCGCGGCGGCGCCGAAGCCGGCATGCGCCAATCCGGACGCGCTCGGCGTCAGCCGGGTGGTGGAAATCGACACCACGGGCGGACCGGGCTTTGGTTTCGAGCATTTCAAGCAGCTCGACTTCCTGGCCGACAAGGAAGTGGTGCTGACCTTCGATGACGGTCCATGGCCGGTCAACACCCCCGCGGTGCTCAAGGCGCTGGCCGACCAGTGCACCAAGGGGCTGTTTTTCCCGATCGGCAAGCACGCCGGCTACCATCCCGAAATCCTCAGGCAGGTGGCCGCCGCCGGCCAGACCATCGGCGCCCACACCTGGTCGCACGCCAACCTCAACAGCAAGAAGCTGAACGAGCAGCAGGTCAAGGACGAGATCGAAAAGGGCTTTTCCGCCGTCAAGCTGGCGCTGGGCGCGGCCCCCTCGCCGTTCTTCCGCTTTCCGGAACTCCAGCACAATCCCGCTGCGGTCGCCTATCTCGGCACCCGTAACATCGCGATTTTCTCCTGCGACCTGGACTCGTTCGATTTCAGGAAGGGCAGCACGCCCGAGAAGATCGTGCAGACGGTCATGACCAAGGTGAACAAGCTCGGCAAGGGCATCATCCTGATGCATGACTTCCAGAAGCATACCGCCGAAGCGCTGCCGGAATTGCTGCGCCAGCTCAAGGCCGGCGGCTACAAGGTGGTCCAGATCAAGGCCAAGGCGCCGGTGCAGACGCTGGCCGAATATGACGATGCCATGGTCAAGGATGCCAAGTTGCCGGTCTCCAGCCTGCGCCCGGTGGCCAGCGTGGTGCAGACGGTGGCCCAGTAGCGCGCAGGACTGGCTTGCTCGGCATCGACGGAGCCGCCCTTCTCCGGAACAGCCGGGCGAGGCCCGCCTAGGTGTCGCGCTCACCCAGCAGCCGGCCGGTCGACTTGTTGACGAAATGCAGGCGGGTACAGGCCGGGCAGACCACCGTTTCGTATGCGGCACCCGGACCTGCTGAGGGCGCTTCGTCGTCCAGCCGATGCTGGACGTTGAGGCCGGTGTGCGGACATTTGAAGATGAACGGGCGCATCTGATCGATTTTGACCACAATCGGCGCGACCGCCTTGATCCTGGTCAAGTCCGCGACCGCGCAAAGGCCGCAGCCGGCATCGTCAGCTGGCCGCTACCCCTCGCCGATGCCGCTGCTGGCGAGGCTCGCCGCGGCGGGCGCTTCCCGTGAAGCAGGCGACAGGGATCCGACCAGGATGATCTCGCGCAGCCGGCGCGCCAGCGCGTCGTTGCGGTAGGGCTTGGTGAGAACCATCGCGCCGGCGTGCAGCCGGCCCTGCTGGACCAGCGTCTCCAGCGCGTAGCCCGAGGTGAGAAGCACAGGCAGCCCCGGCCGCAGCTGCTTGGCCAGATCGGCAAGTTCCCAGCCGTTGATGCCGCCGGGCATCACGACGTCGGTGAACAGGATGTCGACGTGGATGTCCGTCCGCAGCTGTCGCAGCGCGTCGTTGCCGTCGACCGCGACGACGACGGAGTAGCCGAGTTTCTTCAGTCTCTGCACCACGGAAGAGCGAACGAACGGATCGTCCTCGGCAACCAGAATGGTTTCGGTGCCGGTCGGCAGCGAGCCGCCATCGGCTTTGGCCTGCTCGGTGGATCGGGCGGCAGCGCTTCTCACCTGCGGCAGATACATCCGTACGGTGGTGCCAAGGCCGGGCTCGCTATAGATCGAAATGTGACCGTCCGACTGTTTTATGAAACCGTAGACCATGCTCAGTCCCAGGCCGCTGCCCTTGCCGACCTCCTTGGTGGTGTAGAACGGCTCGAACGCGCGCTGCGCGACCTCTTTCGGCATGCCCGCCCCGTCATCGGTAACGGCAATCAGCACGTATTCGCCGGGCATGACATCCGGATGAAGGCCCTGATACGCATCGTCGAGCGATGCGCAGGTGGCGGCCAGGGTGAGGTTTCCTCCGCAAGCCATCGCGTCCTGCGCATTCAGGGCAAGGTTGATGACGGCGGATTCGAGCTGGGCGGGATCGGCGAAGGCGGAGACCAGGTCGGGATCGAAATCCGTGCTGATTTCGATATCTTCGCGCAGCGTCCGCCTCAGCAAGGGGTGCAGGGAATCGAGCAGTTGCTTGCAGTCGATCGCGACCGGCCGCAATATCTGGCGGCGGCTGAACGCCAATAGCCGCTGCGTCAATTCCGCGCCGCGCTCGGCGGCGAGACCGATATCCTCGGCGAGCTGCTTCAACTCGCCTGCCGAACCGAGCTGCTCGCTCAGATATTCGGCGTTGCCCGCGATGACCGTGAGCAGGTTGTTGAAGTCATGCGCTATCCCGCCGGAGAGCTGCCCGACCACTTCCATTTTCTGCGCCTGCACCAGCTGCTGTTCGGTCTGCTTGCGCCCGGTGAGATCGTGGATGATTCCGACATAGATGACCTCGCCGTCCTGTTTGGCTTCGCCGACCGACAGGTTCATCGGAAATGTCGATCCGTCCTTGCGCCGGCCGACCACCTCGCGGCCGCTGCCGACAATCTTGCGAACGCCGGTCTTCTGATAATTTGCCAGATAGGAGTCGTGCTGTTCGCGATAGTTCTCCGGCATCAAGAGCTTGACGTTCTGTCCCAGCACCTCGTCGATCCGATAGCCGAACAGCGTCTGGCAGGCCGGATTGAAGGTCTGGATCTTCCCGAACCGGTCGATCAGGATCACGCCGTCGACAATGGTCTCGATCAGGGCGTTGATGCGGTCTCCGGTCTCGCGGATCACCTGCTCGGCGCGGCGGCGTTCGGTGATGTCGCTGGTGACCTTGGCATAGCCGATCAGCTCCCCGTCGTCGCTTCGCAGCGGCTCGATCGCCACATTCGCCCAGAACTGGCTGCCGTCCTTGCGCCGCCGCCAGGCCTTGGTCTCGAACCGTCCGTCGCGACGGGTAACGGCCAGGTTTCGCTGGGGTTCGCCGCGGCGAATCGCTTCCTCGGTGTAGAATACCCGAAAGTGCTGACCGAGAATTTCGCCGGCAGCGTGCTGCTTGATGCGCTGGGCGCCTTTGTTCCAGCTGGTGACGCGGCCATCCAGGTCCAGCATGTAGATCGCGTAATCGGTGACCCCCTCGACCAGCCGGCGGTAGTTGCGTTCGCTGTCGCGCGCCGCCTGCACGGCCCGCGAACGCCTGGCGAGATCGCGGATGCTGGCGACCAGCATCGGTTCGCCATCATGCTCGATTTGTCCGACCGACAATTCCATCCGGAACGTGGAGCCATCCTTGCGTTGCCCGATCCCGCCCAAGAGGAAGCTGTCGAGACTGCGGTCCGGGCCGGTCTGGTCGTGCTCGGGCACCAGCGCTGTCACGCTTTGTCCGATCATCTCGGCGGCGGAAAAGCCGAACAGCCGCTCGCAGGCCGGATTGAACAGCCGCACGCGCTCGGCGCCATCGATCACGATGAGGCCGTCCGCCGTGGCTTCAACGGCGGCACGGAGCAAGCCGTTATTTTCGCTTTCGGCAGAAGCAGGTTCCAAACCATCGGCCTCCGGTTCGAGCGATCGGCGCCCGGCCGGGCACCCGCGGCTATGGTTTCGCCATCACGGCCGTTGCGCCACCGCCGGATGCCGCAAGTTCAATCGAACCGCCGCCGAAACGCCTGGCGGTCAGGGTTGCGGCCGTCGGGCGCAGGCGAATCGCTTGCAGCGACGCTGTGCGACAGCTTGCCTGCCGTCTGCCCGGCACCATGAATAGGCGATTCGATTGATGCGGCGCTCCTGGCCGAGGACGCGGACAGGCCGGGGCGGGCCGGACATGGCCGTCGTCTCATCTTTCCGCGGATGCCGGCAGTGGCAGGAGCCTGGCCGAACAGGTCAGGGGCCGCCGGGCTCGATTGCCGCCCGGGTCAGACCAGTTCGAGTTCATCGACGGTCGGTCCAAGAAGCTCACCGGTCTGGTTTGCCAGCCAATGCCACTGCGCGATCAGGTCGGCCCACTCCGCCCTCGCAGCCCGATCGGGGCTCAGCGCCAGGCGCCGCTGGCATTCATCGGCGTTTTTGCGGAGCGCCGCAATTTGTCTGGAATTCGGCATTTGCAGTCCCCCGCGATGGAGGCGGTTCCACGGCAGCCTCGAATGACCTGATTTTGGCGGAAAAGCAAAAAAGCGCAATTCCGGAAGATTACGGGCAGCGCATCCGGCCAGGTCGGGGCATGAATATCGGAGATGGGCGCGCCGCGCCGGGACACGGGACGGCGCAGCCAAAAATCACCACACTGAACCGGTAGCGGCAATGCTGCATCATGAACTCGCCTGCTGCAGGCATGTTGGAGGTTCAAATGACGGCGGATAGTTTGCGCGGACGGATTGCGCTGGTGACCGGCGGCTCGCGCGGCATTGGCGCGGCGATAGCGCGGAGCCTGGCCGGGGCGGGAGCGGCCGTCGCGATCAATTATCGCGAACGAGCCGACGATGCGGCGAAGCTGGCGGAACAGCTGCGCAAGACAGGAGAGGTCATCACGGTGCAGGCCGACGTCTCGCAGGGCGATGCAGTCGCAAGAATGGTCGAAGCCGTCACATCGAAGCTGGGGCCGATCGATATCCTCGTCAACAATGCCGGCATCGCCATCACCCGCGGCCTCGATGACCTCGTGGAAGCCGATTTCGACGCCACCATCGCCACCAACCTGAAATCGGTTTTCCTGTGCATGCAGGCGGTCCTGCCGGCGATGCGGGCGAGACAATGGGGGAGGATCGTCAACATCTCCTCGGGGGCGGCCCGCGGCGCAGGCTCGATCGGACCGCACTACAATGCCTCCAAGGCAGGTGTCGAGGGACTGACGCGGGGCTACGCGGCGCGCCTCGCCAGGGAGGGCATCACCGTCAACGCGGTGGCGCCGTCGCTGATCGAAACCGACATGATGAAGGGCAATCAGCAGCTCGTCAGCCGGATCCCCCTGGGCCGCTTCGGCACCGCCGACGAGGTGGCAAAGGCCGTGATGCTGCTGGTCGACAATCCCTACATGACCGGCCAGACCATCGCGCTGAGCGGCGGCATGGCGTTCAACTGATTTTCGCCCGCAGGTTCCGTTTCCCGCATCCCGGACCGCGGCCGAAGTTCGAAAAAATGTCATTCCGGGGCGCGCTGTTGCGCGAGCCCGGAATGACGAAGGGCGGTCAGGCGGCAAGGCTCGATTGCCTGGGCGGCATGTTCATGGTATGTTCCTTAGAATCCTGAGCCGTTCCCGGTACTCCGCCATGGCCGAGCAGATCGTCATCACCGAGAAGACCAGCCAGGCCAGGGATGTCCGCGGCGCCGTCGGCTCGCGTTACGGGGAGGTTCTTGCGGCCGAGGGCCATCTGCTCGACCTGCTCGAACCGGAAGAGGTGGTGCCGGAGTGGAAGCGCTGGTCGGCGGTGCTGCTGCGGCCTGACGGTCTTTACGGCACCCGCCCGGCCACGGGCGGCAACAAGGCGGCAAAGCTCCGGGCGATTCGCGAGGCGCTGCGCAGCGCCCAACGGGTCTGGCTCGCCACCGACTGCGACCGCGAAGGGCAGCTGATCGGCCAGGAGATCCTCGAGCATTACAGATTTCGCGGCGAGGTGATGCGAGTGCTGTTCACCGCGCAGGATTCGCAGACCATCCGCGATGCCTTCGGCCAGGCCAGGCCCAACAGCGAATATGCCCGCCTCTACGCCGCCGCGGTAGCGCGGCGGCAGGCCGACCAGATCTACAACCTGTCGCTGACGCGCACGGCAACCGTCATGCTCGGTCGCGGCGCGCGCCGTGTGATCGGCGTCGGCCGGGTCAAGACGCCGACCCTGGCCATCGTCTGCCGGCGCGAACTGGAAATCCGCGACTTCGTCCCGCTGGCCTATTTCGAGGTGGTTGCGACCGCGAAAGTCGCCGCGGGCCAGTTCCAGATGCGCCATGCCCCGCAGCAGCGCATGGTCCGGCGCGAGCAGGCCGAGGACGTCGCCAAGGCGGCTGAAGGTTTTGCGGGCCCGCTCGCGGTGCGCGTCGAGGACAAGCGCCAGGCGCCGCCGCGGCTGCACGATCTGCCGTCGCTGCAGAAACTCTGCGGCTCGCGCTTCGGCTGGACGGCGGGCAAGACGCTCGAAGTGGCGCAGGCGCTCTATGACGGCCAGGGCAAGAAGATCATCACCTATCCGCGCGCGGAGGTGCGCTATCTGCCCTCGAACCTGATGGCGGACGTGCCGCGGATCGTGGCCGGGCTGCGCGCCGGCCAATGCTTCGGCGCGATCCCGGTGCCCGAGCCGCCGGTGATCCGCAAGGGTGCCGGCGGCACCTTCCACGACAAGGGGCTGGAGGGCGCGAGCCATCATGCCGTGATCCCCAACGTCAACACGATCGACAAATTGCCGGAGGTCTGGCCCCGGCTGTCGGCAGACGAGAAGAAGCTGTTCGACGTCGTGGCGCGGGCCTATCTGGCGGCGCTGATGCCGGACTTTCGCTACCGGCAGACCACGGCCACGCTGGACGTGCGCGGCCTCGAATTCCGCGCCGCCGGCCGCCAGCCGATCGATCCTGGCTGGCGCGCGGCCTTTCCGGAGTGGCAGCCCGCCGACGAAAAGGGCGATGAAGCGCAGCTGTTGCCGAGCCTGCGCGACGGCGAGACCGCGGCGCTGTCGGATCCGAAGATCGAGGACAAGCAGACCCGGCCGCCGCCGCGCTACAACGAGGGCACGCTGATCGAGGCGATGCAGAACGCCTGGCGCTTTGTCGAGGACGAAACCTTGCGCGAACGGCTGAAGCTGGCCAAGGGCATCGGCACGCCGGCGACCCGGGCCGAGATCATCGGCGGCCTGAAGAAGCAGGGATTCCTGATCGCGCAAGGCAAGCACATCGTGCCGACCGAGGCCGGGCTCGCGCTGTTCGGCGTGCTCGAACGCGCCGATCCGGCGCTGGTCGATCCCGGCGTCACCGCGCAGCTGGAATGCCTGCTCGACGATGTCGTGGTCGGCCGGCAGGAAATGGTCGGCGCGATCGACGCGGTGTGCGATGTCGCCCGGCGCATCATCGGCAAGCTCAGCGAAGGCGGCGCCGCCGCAGCGCCTGCCTTGCCCGGCGGTTCGCTCGACGACGGCGCCGGCTATCCACCGACGCCGGCGATGAAACGCTATGCCGACAGCCTCAGCCGCCAGAAAGGCATCAAGCCGCCGCCGGGCTACCAGACCTCGATGTCGATCTGCGGCAGGTTTCTCAGGGAGCATGCGCCGAGGAAGGCCGACGGCGAAACGCCCGGGAAAGTTGGCTTCCAGCCGGACAAGGCCGGCAAGCGCCGCACCCGCGGCCGAAACAGTGCTGCCGGCCTGGCGAAATCGGCTTCGCCTCCATCGACCTCGCCGCGCAAGCGGTCCCGGAAACCAAAGTCCGGCGCCGCCGTCGCTTCCCCGGCTGCCGCAGAGCCGAATTCGGCCGCGGACACCCCGCTGCGGATTCCCTATGGCAACAAGGACATCGCCTTCAGGCTCGGCGCGCGCTATCGCGCCGGCGGATGGTATGCCCCGCCGGGCGTCGACCTCACCGCCTTCGGCGAGCGGGGCTGGCTGTAGCGGCGCCACGTCGTGCGCCCTGGGCCATTTACGGCCTTGGCATAGCATTTCCGAAGTTTGCCATCATCTCGGTTTCAGGACGACCCCCAGCAACAATTGTCATTCCGGGGCGCGCTCTTGCGCGAGCCCGGAATCCATAATCCCCGCCGGGAGTATGGATTCCGGGCCTGCGCCTCAAGTCCGCCATCGCGGACTCAAGACGCATCCCGGAATGACATAGGGTGGATCGGTCTTCTTCGCTCGTCTCGATCCCGCAGGGGCGGTACAGGGGACCGCGGACCATGACCGCTGCGCATCAACCTGTGCGACGCCAACAGCTTACATGTTGGTGCAGATCGACATCGCAGCGGTGCGGGTGCATGGCAGGCCCTGATCCGGATCGTAATAATGCACCGTGCCGCTTGGGGGGCCGCAGACCTCGGCGCCGCCGGTGTTCTGGCAGTCCATGCCATTGTCATGGTCGATGAAGTGGCCGGGCGCCACCTTGGCATTCGAGCTGAAATACGGGTCCGCCGGCGCTCGGCTCACCTTGACCGCTTGTCGGGTGACAAAGCCGTACTTCCAGCCATGCTGCAGCATGCAGCTGCGATAACTGGCGGACGGCGCCGCGCGCTGCACGCCGACGGCGGCGTCGCAGGCGGCCGTGTCCGCCTGCAGCTGGGAGTCGATCTGCGCGTCGGGGAGCGCGGGTTTGCGCACATCGTCGTAATGGGCGGTGTAGTCGTAAGTGGCGGCATCGGCTGCCGGGCTGAGCACCAGCGCGGCGAGCACGACGATGTGTCTGATGGCAACATGTTTCATGGCGACCTCCTTTTCGATGAAAATTGGTCGGGATCGCCGAAGCTGCCGTTCGAAGCGGTGGAATTACAAATCGGCAACGCGAGGGGCGGCGGATGCGGCTGGATCATGCATGGAGCCCGTTCCCCGGACGCAACGCAGCGTCCTTCACGCTGCGTTGCTGATCCGGGGCCACTCTTTTTGCTGCCGCTGGGTCCCTGCGGCAGCGTAAAGGACGCCGCACCGCGTCCGGGACACGAGGGAATCGGCAGGGCTCCGACCGTCGAAGCGTTGGTTAATTGGCGGTAGGACCGCCGTTCAAATGAGAGCCACATCGCGGCCGCGACGTTAGAATTTCAGGGCTATGGCTTGCATCAGGGGATCACGAGACATCAAGTCACCCCGCAGATCGGATCGCCGTTCGCAACGACGGATGGCGAGACCCGCGCTGCTGCAGGAAAAGTCGAACCAATAAACAATCAGGGGGATGCATCGATGTTTCGACCAATGACAATTTCCGCCGCCGTTGTGCTGGCGGTGTTCGGCGGATCGCTGGCGGCGAAGGCCTCCAGCGTGGTCGACCCGACCGGCGTCTGGCTGACCCAGGCCGGTGACGCCAGGGTCGCCGTCAGCCGCTGCGGCGCGGCGCTCTGCGGCCGGATCGTGTGGCTGAAGGCCCCGATCGACAGCGCGACAGGAAAACCGCAGGTCGACGACAAGAATCCCAATCCTTCGCTGGCCAGGCGGCCGATGGTCGGCCTGCCGCTGTTCGTCGACATGAAGCCGCACGGCGACGGCACGTGGTCGGGCCGCATCTACAACGCCGACGACGGCAAGCTCTACGCCAGCAACGTCGCGCTACGCGATTCGGCCAGGCTCAGCGTCGAGGGCTGCGTCGGCGTGCTCTGCGGCGGCGAAACCTGGACCAAATGAGGGACGGCGCACGCTGAGGGCAACGGCGCTGCCGGAACACCCACAGCCCGTTCCCCGGACGCAACGCAGCGTCCTTCACGCTGCGTTGCTGAGCCGGGTCTACGCCTTTGGATACCGGGGGGTCCCTGTGTCTGCGGCGCAGCGTCAAAAACGCTGCACTGCGTCCGGGACACGGCAGGGCTTACCGCCTTAGCGGCCGGAAGAATTGCCGGATTTCATCGGCGAGGGCGGCGGGCTGCTCCATCGCCGCAAAGTGGCCGCCCTTTTTCATCACGGTCCAGCGCTGGATGTTGGTGTAGGTCCTTGCCGCGATGGCACGCGGCGGCACGATGATTTCCCTGGGAAAGGCGGCATAGCCCGTCGGCACGGTGACCGGCCGGTCCGGCGAGATCGGCCAGCCGGCGTGCAGCCGCCCGTAATAGGGCCAGAACGACGAACCGATCGCCGCCGTGAACCAGTAGAGCGCGATATTGCCCAGCATGCGGTCGCGGCTGATGGCGCTTTCCGGCAACCCGTCATTGTCGGACCAGGAATGGAATTTTTCCGCGATCCAGGCAGCGAGGCCGGCCGGTGAATCGGTGAGGCCGAAGGCCAGCGTCTGCGGCTTGGTGCCCTGGATCTGCTGGTAGCCGGTCTCCTCCTTCAGCCAGTGCGCCAGCTTCTCGCCATAGCGGGTCTCCTCCTCCGACGGCCCGGTGACCCTGTCGCGCGGCGCGAACAGCAGATTGAGATGGATGCCGCAGACCGACGACGGGTATTTCTGCCCGATCAGCGAAGCGATGCCGGCGCCCCAGTCGCCGCCCTGGGCGGCGAATTTTTCGATGCCGAGCACTTTGGTCATCAGGTCATGCAGGCAGTCGGCGATGTCCGGCAGCGCGAAGCGCTTCTGCCCGGGCTTGAAGGAAAGCCCATATCCCGGCAGCGACGGTGCGATGACGGTGAAGGCGTCCCTGGCATCGCCGCCGAACCGGGCGGGATCGGCGAGGCGGGGAATGATGTCGAGGAATTCGAACACCGAGCCCGGCCAGCCATGCAGCAGCAGCAGCGGATACGGCTTAGGCCCGACGCCGGGAACGCAGAGGTAATGCAGATCGATGTCGTGCAGGGGCACCTTGAACTGCGGAAACGCATTCAGGGCGGCTTCCTGCGCGCGCCAGTCGAAATCGTCCTTCCAGTAGGACACGAGATCCCGAACATAGTCGACGCTGCTGCCATAGGCCCAGGGCTCGCCGGGCGCCGCATCGGGCAAGCGGGTCAGGCCAAGCCGGGTTTTCAGATCGGCGATGGCACCGTCGGGAATTGTGAGCTCGAATTTCTGGGGGGACATGACCGGGGGATCCTTGCGGCTTTTGGCCGGATGCTAGCAAAGGCGGCGGCGACCGTCGCGATGCGGATGATCGAGGCTGGATGCCGGATGCAAGCCATCACCTGGTCGGCTTCGCAATCGGTTAGACGTTCGCGGGACGTAACGCGGCGTATTCCCGGCGATGCTGTCGTCAATCATCTCCGGAAAGACAGCCGCAAAGCCGGCAGAGTGCCCCCCAACTAAAATATCGAAACAACCCGATGCAAAGTACGCAGGAAGGGTCTCATCGAGTCACTGTGCCGGGACAGCCGCGTTTCGGGAAACCCACATCACACTCCTCCCGTCCCACAGAATTCACAGGAAATGCTCGCTCGCGCGGCATTTTATCCAAGCGCCAAGGTCGATTTGCTTGCGCGGTGATTCATGGTATGTTCTTTTCCCCCCGAAGGGGCATGCGATTTCCCGCGCCCAGCATACCCAGTTCCGCGCAGTGTAAATAAAACTTAATAAAATCAGCGCTTTAAAGTCATTTTAAAAGTTATTAACTACAACCGTCTAGTTTGCAGGTGTTGCAAATTGAGAGGGAACGCGCGACTATTCCGCTGCGTTAGGTTCGATGTTCGATATTACGCTGGAAAAAGCCAGAGACGAGATCGTGTTCGCGCTTAAGAAACAGACGGTTAGCGAACCAGCCCGCGAGGTACGCACAGGGTCTAAGGAGGCCCCCCGCTTGCCTGTGCGCGTGGAGAACCGTGATCTGGAATCCGCCATCGACGATATGATCAATCGATTCCCGAACACCTTGGAATATCT